>Ga0116166_1000177_pt1 | contig 61768 bp, 53 predicted proteins | sample AD_JPNMR2_MetaG_FD_89884 | JGI IMG/M metagenome (GOLD analysis project Ga0116166, IMG submission 89884) | Active sludge microbial communities of municipal wastewater-treating anaerobic digesters from Japan - AD_JPNMR2_MetaG | ecosystem: Engineered > Bioreactor > Anaerobic > Digestate | place...
CTCCCTCGGATCCGTGACAAGGTCTTCATACCGCACATGAAACCGTGCCACCCCGCCCCGCCTCAAAAAATCCGCTATCGCAGGCACATACCGGTGCAGAATCGGGTTATACGCGTGTGCTGCCCGATAATCGCCATTAAAAAACGAGTTGGCATACGACGAAAACAACGCCGCGGGGTGTCGTGTCAACACAATGTACTTCCCATCAGGAAACACCTTTTCCAAAAAAGGAAGCACCAACGCATACGCCGGCGTCTTGTCCAAAAATATCTCCTTCGTGCTCGCCTCCAGACACCGACCATACAACACGTCACAATACGCCCGACACGCCTCCCAATAATCCTGTTCCTTATTCGGAAGCCGCTCCACAAACAAACGTTGCGATTCTGCCGCCAGGATGTGGTCGTAGGGTGCCTTATCCACCTTCGCCCAAACCCCCAAATGCGCCAACGGCGTCAACAAATGCGGCTCCGGCCCACCCAAAATCATCGAGTGCGACTCCAACATCCGCTCCAACATCGTGCTGCCGGAACGCGGCGCACTGATCACAAAAAGCATCCTGGGTCTCATACCATCTTAGCTCCCTTCCCCTGAAGTGTATGCACTCCCTTAGCCGGTGGTCAAACCCAATCACCATCACACTCGCTTCCGCACTCCTCGCAATGACAGCTTGCAAAGCGCAACGCAAGAAGGCGTAGGTGATGTCCTCTCTTCACAGGCAAGAATGCCTATGCCACCTGTATTGCCATGTCTAGGCACCCGATGGGATAGCCGCTTTGTGCATGAAAACGCCTATCACAACAATACTAACTGGAGGCTGCTTCCAATCACCGTAAGGGCACACGCCCCTTACCGCCATGAAAACATGGGAGCATGAATAGAGTGTGTAAAGTCGTAGTGCCGACATTTTGGGTATAATTGCGGCGTAATAGGGAACAGAAGGGTGAGAAGGCGTATGCAAAAACGAATGAGGCTCACGGGGATCGTAAGCGTGGCGGTAATATTGGTTTCTTGTTCGCCTGCCCCCACGTTTGTTGAGGGAGAACCGGATGAGTCCTCCGGCAGGTTGTGGCTGCGTTTTGCGCAAATCACGGATGTGCATGTGCTTGATGAAGAGAGCCCTGCAAGATTCTTGCGACTCGACGGGTTCGCCGGCATGATGAACGAGGCATGGAGACCCCAGGAGGCGTATGCTGCTCAGGGCTTGGATAACGCGTTGCAAATGTTGAACGCGTGGCACGCGGGAATGTTTCCTCATAGCGGCGCTCTGGATTTTGTCTTGGTCACGGGGGATGTCATGGACAATGCCCAGAGGAACGAGTTGCAGTGGTTCGTCGATACGATGGATGGGAAAGAGGTCACGCCGGATTCGGGACTTCAAGACGGTTTTCTGCGAAATGTTTCTCCCGACTTGAACCCGAAACTGCCGTTCCGAGCGGTAGGGTTGGCGCCGGACATTCCATGGTACGTCGCACGCGGCAATCACGATACGCACTGCACGGGCGTGTTCCCTTTACGTACTCAGGCCGGCGGGGAACTTGTCGCACCTGTGCCCTGGCCTGTGGCGTGGTTCATCGGGCTGTGGGAGGTGCAGCCTCTCGTAAACGTACTTCAGCCAACCTCCAACATTAGTCCCGCCGTGGTGACCGGGGCGGGGCCTGCTACAAGGGAGGATAATCTGCAACTGGACATGGCGCAACTGCGATCGGGCGTTATTCCGGCGGATCCGGAACGCCGTTTTATCAGCAAACGTGACTTTATCACGGCTTTTCTTGAAAGCGATTCTTTGCCCCGCGGACACGGGTTTACGGAAAGGAATCTCGAACAAAATCGGGCGTGGTACTCGGTACGTCCTGATGCGGCTGTGCCTGTACGCCTGATTGTGCTGGATACGGTGGCTGAGGACGCACCGCAGGAGAATCTTTCGGACTACGGAGTAATGACGCAAGACCAGTTTAATAATTTCTTGGTGCCGGAACTCGCTGCCGCGCGGGAGCACGGGGAATTTGTCATCATTGTCTCTCATCATCCCAGCACGGACTTTGATCGACCGTATCCCAAGCCGACCATTGGGACATGGTTGTTCCGTCAGTACCTTGCCGCCCAACCTAATATCTTATTGCATCTTTGTGGTCATACCCACGCCCACCGGTTTACCGTAATTCCCGGCAGATATCCTTATCCTGAAGTCGAGACAGCCTCTCTGATCGATCTTCCTCAAGAGATGCGCGTAGTGGAAATTCGCTATAATTACGAAACGCGGGAGGCGATTCTCGTGTTCCGCGCCATTCGGCACACGGCTATGCCTACACCGATGGGCGCCGAATTTGCTCGACGTGCCGCGCTCGACCAACAAGCCACAGGGGTTATCTATGCAGAAGCCATAGGGGACCGGGTGTATTCCATAACCCTTCCGCGGCCCGATTTCGAACCTGCGCAGGCTTCCGTGCCATAATATTTTCAACGGGGTTGCGGGGTTGGGAAATAGGTCTCCAGAAAAGACGCCACCGATTCGGTGATTTCTTTTCGTGATTCGAAGAACCCGTCATTGTGTCCCCCGCGAATGGATACAAATTGTTTCGGCTCGTTTGCAAGTTCAAATAAGGCTTTTCCTTGCTCAAACGGGATAGTCTCGTCGCTGGGACTGTGAAAGATCAGGACAGGAGATCGAACATTCCCAATTTTGTGTTCGCTATCGAACTTGTGCCGCAAGAAGAGACCTACCGGCAAAAAGGGAAAGGCGTGCTGTCCCACCTTCACGGCAGAAAGGAAAGTCGCCATGAGGATAAGGCCGCCGACGGGCTGCTCGGCAGCGAGCTCGACGGCTACACCGCCCCCAAGCGACTCACCGAACGCTATGATCTGTCCCGGCGGGATGCTCTTGGTATGTACCAGATAGTCCCACATAGCGCGCACGTCGGCATAGCAGCGTTTTTCAGAGGGTTTGCCTGTGCTTTTCCCATAACCGCCATAGTCATACAGCAAGACATTACACCCGAGGTCGTGAAACATCATGGCGACATCGAGACGGTCAGCCATCGTACCACCGTTGCCATGGGAGAAAAGCACCGTTGCGCGGGCGTTTTCATGGGGTACAAACCAACCGAAGGTTGTTTCGCCTTGCACAGACAGCTGAATCTCTTCAAAATCCCAATCGTAATCTTTGGGCGTTCGCCAGACCGATTTGCCCGCGGGAAAGACAATCTTGTCTTGCACAAAAAATGCAATGATCAAAATAATGAGGTAGGCAACGCATAAACATGCCAAAATGGTTATCACCACGGCAATCCAATTCCTTTCTTTTGATAGAGCTCTTCTTGTCATAGATATAAAGCGTACCTATTCTGTCGCCAATCTTTCCATAGAGATTTTTGTAATCATGACAAAAAGACAAAGAAGCATCCATGCGAGCCACACCGAGAGGCTTTGCACCGTTGTACACCGCTCTTGCATAATAGCGGTTTGTCAAACCCATAACGTGAACGGGAAAGGGACTTGTTATGCAGTATGGGAATATCGCGGGTGTGAAAAAACCTGTTTCCCGCCTGATTCAGGGAAACACCATGATCAGCGAGCAGGATTTGGATTATGCGTTTCAACTGCTGGACGATGTGTTCGAACTGGGTTGCAATGCGTTCGACACGGCGCACATTTACGGAAATGGTTCGTGTGAACGCGCCTTAGGAAAATGGATGAAGGCGCGGCGCAATCGGGATAAGGTGGTAGTGATTACAAAAGGCGCTCACCACAATGCCGACCGTCGCAGGGTGACGCCGTACGATATCACGTCGGATCTGCATGATTCCTTGGCGCGACTTCAAACGGATTACATCGACCTTTATTTGCTCCATCGGGATGATCCGAGTGTGCCGGTCGGTCCGATTGTGGAAGTATTGAACGAACATCTTCGCGCGGGAAAGATTCTCGCTTTCGGAGGCTCAAACTGGACCCATGAGCGCGTACGCAAAGCAAATGCTTACGCAAAAAAACATGGTCTTGTGCCATTCTCGGCAAGTAGCCCCAATTTCAGTTTGGTGGAAATGGTTGAGGAGCCTTGGTCGGAATGTGTAAGTATCGGCGGTCCCAAAAATCGAGATGCCCAAGAATGGTACCGACGAAGTAAGGTGCCGGTACTTGCATGGTCGAGTCTGGCAGGGGGATTTTTGTCTGGCCAATTCACGCCGGAACAAATTGCCGCGTTGCCGAAGGATTGTCCGGATATTTACTGCCGGTGCTATCGATCCAAAGCAAACCTAAAACGTTTGGAGCGAGCCTTCACGCTGGCAAAAAAGAAGGGCACGGGCGTGCCCCAGATTGCACTGGCGTGGTTGTTACATCAACCCCTGTTGGTGTTCCCTCTGGTGGCGTGCCGAAACCGAGCGGAATTTGCGGCAAACTGTGAAGCCTTTGATATCTCGCTGACGCCGGAAGAAGTGGCTTGGCTCGATGAGGGCAAAAGCAAACAGCCCCCGAAATGAATCGCCGCATTAGGGGTGTTTCACGTCGGAAATGAATGATGCCCGTTGCATCAACAACGGGCATCGTCTGTTTTCCTAATTTTGTTACTGGCGTGCGCCAAGGTGTTTGTCCATCATGAACAGCGCTTGTTTGGAGTCGGCAATCATCTTTAGGTCTTCGACTATTTTGGTTGCGTGGGCTTCTTCTTCCACCTGCTCCGAAACAAACCATTGCAGGAAATTCTCTGTTGCATAATCCGACTCGTTGCGAGCAAGTTTAACGAGGTCATAAATCAACGCAGTGACGTGCTTTTCGTGTTTCAACACCTCTTCAAATACTTGGAGCGGCGAACCAAAATCAACGGGTGGTTTCGCGATAGCATCGAGCACTACCTTACCGCCGACTTCGTTGATGTACTCATAAAACTTCAAGGCGTGTGTACTTTCTTCCTTTGCCTGGAGCTTCATCCAATGCGCAAATCCGGTGAGGTTTGCGTTGTCGAAATGCGCCGCCATAGCAAAATAGAGATACGCCGAATACAGCTCTGCGTTAAGTTGTTTATTCAGTGCCTCTTCCATTTTTTTACTAGCCATAGATCTTCTCCTTATCGTTGTTACAACCTAATAAGAAACCTTAAAAACTCAGGAAATGTTCCCGAAAACTATATTTTGCCACCCCAGCTACCTTTGAAAAGCACTTGCATTACTTGTTCCGCGGGATTCACAGATAGGAAAGCCTCATACCAACTGCTCCCATCAAATTGGGCGGTCCTCGGAACAGACGTCAAAACACGCTTTTTTGTGATAGTTGGAAGGTGTTTCATGATGTTTTTCCTTTTAGCAAACCTTGCATCACTATAACCCTTCACGCCAAGCAACCCCTGAAACCCTACCACGCTTACCCCGCGACAATCAAACCCCGGATAGGACGAGGCATCCCTCGCCCCTACGGGGAACGGAAGGAACAGGTTACACCCGAACCTATTAGGTTTGGTGTCCCCCCGGCTGTCATTGCGAGTAGTGCCATGGGCACGACGCAATAGTCCGGTCGGGTCTTGGAAATCACTTCCGCCTATGTACGATGGCATTTTCCGCCCCGCAGAACAATACAACCACCTCAAACGACTGTCTGAGTTTTCTACCTAATAGACAAGGTTGCGGAATTTCCTAACGGTGTGGAAGGTGATCAGGTTTCCGTCATGCGCACTTTTAGCGCGGGAGTCACCAGAGCGAGACAAAACATGCAAATCATCGTTGTCTATCACCATAGAGGCATAGTGGCGTCCTTGACCGTACTCACCGGTATCGGCAATCCGCCCTGCAAAACACCAATCCATACAGTTTTTTGAAAAATGGAGCACAAGTCGGTGGCGTTCGTTGTTGGGCAAGTTATAACGGTTTTCGGGAAGCCTATCGGGGCGAGTCATGGAATCCGTCGCCTGGGAAGATAACAACCAGAACAGTTTGGTGACATCATCGTACAGGATGTGAAACTTCATCTGTCCGCCCGGGCAAGGCACATATAACATCGGTTCACCAGAAGGCGCGCGCGCCAACGTGACGGTGAGTTTGCCGTCTTCCGACTCGACGGCTTTTGCAATGGCAGCGAGGTTGGTCGATCCTGTATGGGCACGCATCCATAGGTAAAACGTACGTCCCGTGTCGTCATACCACACATGGTTGGGGTCATAAAATTGCACCACGTTTGTCTCTAACCAGCCCGGAGGGGACATGGGACGTGGGTTCTTCTCACTTTCTGGAGTGGTGTATCCTGGGGTGAAAAAAGGCACGCCGATCAGGTTGGGTTTCCCAGCTTCCTCGATGGCATTCTTATACGAGTATTCATTGGAAAACGTCCAATTCTCCCGAAGAGCGAGGTCGGCATGTACGTCAGCTGACATAAGTACGGGCGCCAGGACCGCAACAGGCCAGTGCGGAAAATCAGGTTTGGTAACTTTTTCCATGACGAGATAGATTCGTCCCCGCGTATACCACACATTACAAGGGGCTTGGTGCCACGTCTCGCCCTTGGTGAGCCAGTAAGGTCCCGTCCACGTTGTCCCCCCGTCTGCGGATTTCATCACCCCCAAATCGTTATCATGTCCTAGCACATACATCGTATCTCCAGCTACGAAGGGACGGGCATGTTCCAGCGGCATTTTTCCACGAAATTGCCACGTTTTGCCATGGTCATCACTGGTGTAAATACGCCCGCGCCAAACTCGTCCGTCTATTCGAGGAATATCGTCACGCGTTAACGTCCCCGGTCCCCCCTGATCCATCGTTGCCACTAAACGACCATTGGGTAATATGGCCAGTCCCGGACTGTAGGCATAAACAGTTGCCGGATCGGGTGATTCATATACGATGGTTTCATCGGCCACGATGGGGATGGGGTTGGTAATTTCGGTGGTTTTCTGTTCGACTGCTGCGATCATGGTTGACCCCGCCAGTATAGACTGCAAAAACTCGCGGCGTTGCATGTAGACATCCTCCTCTGTAGCTTTTCACAGTTAAGCAAATATGCATGAACCGAAAACATACTACAGCAACGAAGGACGTAACCGGGCGTGTCCTCCGCTGATGGCGCGTTTACCGTTTGGCGTTATCACATCAAAGAAGAGGTCTTCGCCGTCCCCTTGAGGCTCTCGGTGCAACAGTCTCACGGTAATGGTCGTTCCGGGAGTAACCATACCCGTAAACTGGCAACTCAGTTCGTGAAGCCGAGAAGGATCGCCGCCCGCTTCTCGGTTGACAAGTTCTCTAGCGGCAAAACTGAGAGTGGCTGTGCCTTGCAAAATAATACCTTGCAATCCTACCGAGCGCGCAAATGCAACCGAAGTATGAATGGGAAAATGCATGTTGGTACATCCATCGTAAACATGAGCCGCGAGCGGGTCTATGGGTATCGCGCTTTCCCATAACGGCGCGGCATCTCGAGGGGGTTGCGGTATTTTGGGAAGGTTTTCAGACCCTGTTCCAGCATCGGTACATTTTACGCGGCGGAGCAACGCACCAATGTATTCAGTGAATACGGGCTGACCATCTGGTCGTTTCGCATCATAACGCACCACAAGTTGCGTACCTGCACGATGAGGCAAAATCGCCGCCATGTGCCCTTGCATGACCAGTCTGTCCCCTGGATGCATCATCGTGTGCCAAATTAGAGTCTCGGAAAAATGCACCTGGCGTTCCATAATATGATACGGGAAGGGATGTGGGAATGATTCCGCAACCCAGGTCTGCAAAAAATTACCAGAAAAAGGCCAAGTGAGCGCAACGCTCAAGAGCGGCGTGGCTACAATTCCTCCCGGACGTGTGTCGTCAAAATATAACGGGTTGTTATCCCCGATCGATGCCGCATAATTCATGGATAGTCTAGCGCTGACTTCCGTTTCGATGATTTTTGTGAAGGCACCGACATGATCCGAACTAACTTCCATTCAAGAATTTCCTCCCTAGACGCCTGCAGGGCTTGAATAAGTTAGCATGATCGGATGGGCAAGTTAAACCGTAAGGCTTGAAGGTATAAGAGCCTTCCCAATAGGCCAACGGATAGAATACCCGTCAGGATGCATGTAGATGTAAGACCCCACATCCTACGTAGCACATGGATGCCCTTGTTATAACAACCTTCTGTCGCCTCGAACTAGCACAGGAATCGCCCCCCATATCGGAAAACCCCAGGAAGAACCCCGCAGCCATTTACCTCGTTTAGTCTCCGCTCGTCCTTCAACTTTTGTGGTCTCTACAGAGTGGTTGCGTCCCCGTTCGGACAACTTTCGTCAACATTAGTACGCATTGCGGCTAGTTGGTATTATGCCAATTCCCAGACGGCTTCTGTAGCGCTGAAGTCACGGGAAAGACGACCAACAAGGAGTCGAGGGAAGGGTTCAAACCCGCCAGGCCAGGTGTGGCCGCCACCTTCAACACGATAGAGGACCACGCAGGGTACCCCGTCATCATCTAGGTAGGTATCGCGGAAAACAAGGGTGTTATCGTTTGGGTCATTGTCGGGAAGAGGCTCGTGCAAGGGTTCGGTATGGCACCCATTGCGAGCCACCCAAAATTGTACTGCGCGGGGAACGTTCAGGACGTCGAAACGCATGCCGGGTCCTGCCGAGATCGTGTTCTGGTCATACGGGACGATGGGGTCTTCGGTTCCGTGAATGAACAAGATGGGTAGAGGCGGTGGATTTTGTTCCACGAGGGATGCCGGCATGGTGGCCATGACGACGGCTGCTGCTGCAAAGATATCGCGTGCTTCCATGGCGGCACGAACCGCCATATAGCCTCCATTGGAGGCGCCGACAACATACATGCGGGACAGGTCAATCGGCAATTTGTTGGAAATGTCCTGCACCACGTTGCGGAGGAATTCCGTATCGTTTGTAGCGAAAAGGCCAAAGCCGTTCCAGCTGCGGTTACGTCCATCGGGATAGGCAACTGTAAAAGCTTCGCGATCAGCGAGGTGATTGAAACCGGTTATTCGCGCCATATCGGGTCCTGTTTCGACAAAGCGGTGCAATACAATTACCAGCGGCAGGGGCGTGGCTTCTTTTGAAACGGGGGTATGTAACCAGTAGGTACGTTGCACTCCCCCTGAGAGAATTACATGTTTTTCTAAGCCAGGAAAGTCGATACGGCATCCTGTAAAAAACCATATCGCGGAAATGATGAGAATAGATTTTTCTACCTGTTTCATTGGTAATTCATCCTTTTCAAGTAAAACACTATAACATCGCCCAACGATTCGTCAGAAAGGGCTAGACCGGTCAATTAAGTAAGGAACAGAATTGCATAAGCTCACAAGCATTTGGCATTTCATCGAGAAGACAGACTTCGGCTTATACACTCGGTTGTCATGGCGAGGAGCGAGTCCCCGTCGCCCGGTGCCTCTCCCTGAATGACCTTCCTGCAAAGATTCTTCCTATTCCTCATCCCATATCACAAAAAGTACCAATGGGAAGGGGCGATTAAACGGATGTGAACGACAGCGGTAAGTTTTGGTAAAATACGGACATGGGCGTAATCTTGGTTGAACCATGATGATCGTTTGGTTGCAGTAGTGTGTATTTAACATAAAAAGAGGCAGACGGTTCCTATGGCATCAGTATCCGAATTCCGGAATGGCATGGCAGTTCGCTATGACAATGACATTTGGGTGGTTGTGCAGTTTCAGCATGTGAGTCCTGGAAACTGGCGCGCGATGCTTCGAACAAAACTCAAAAACGTCCGTACGGGTCGCGTGATCGATGTGACGTTTCGCATGTCGGACGAGGTTGAGGAAGTCCGGCTCGAAGAGAAGAAGATGTCGTTCCTTTACGACAGTGATGACCTTCTCCATTTCATGGATCCGGAAACTTATGATCAAATTGCCATACCAGCTGACATGCTCGAAGAACAGCGCAGTTTTCTTAAGGAAGGGGAATTGTGCAGCATTTCCTTTTTGGAAAACCGTCCAATATCCGCCTCCTTGCCCACGTTTGTGACCCTGAAAGTTGCCGAAGCAGAGCCCGGCGTACGTGGCGATTCCGCAACCAACGTGATGAAATATGCGGTACTGGAAACGGGCGCTCGCATTCAGGTCCCGTTGTTTATCAAAGAAGGGGATGTGCTTAAGATTGACACCCGTACCGGAAAGTATGTAGAACGGGTTGCCACAGGCTGATTCCCTGCGGTTTCGTGTGCCGGTTACGATCCCAATCCCAATTGGTGATAAAGCGTATCGAGCATTTCAGCACTTTTCATCAACGCCGCTTTTTCATTAGGGGCTAACTCAATCTCGAAATGAGTATGGGCACCGCTCCGATTGACGAGCGTGGGCACGGATAGGCACACTCCGTTCAGACCAAATACCCCTTCACATTGGCGGCTAACTGTGTAGACGGAATCCTGTTGTACGGAAGCAGCAGCGGCAAGACTAACGGTGGCGAGCCCAATGGCAAAATGGGTCGCGCCTTTCCGTTCGATGATGTAATACGCGGCATTTCGTACCGATTGGTCTATTTCCTCTTTCTCTTCGGGCTTGATAGGTTGCTTTGTAAAATCCGTGTATTCCGCGACATGGAAGGGACCAATACTGGCACGACTCCAGACCAGGACTTCGCTATCGCCGTGTTCGCCAATGACGTAAGCATGGACGTGACGAGCTTGAATCCCGCAGCGTTGGCTTATCAACGCGCGAAATCTCGCTGTGTCGAGCACAGTCCCAGAACCAAAGACCTGTCGCGCCGGTAAACCCGAGAGGTGAAGCGCCACCCGAGTCATAATGTCTACGGGATTTGTGACGATCAAAAAAAGGGCATGGGGGTTTCTCTGACTTATCATGGGAAATAGAGAACTGAATACTTGGGTATTTCGTTGTACCAAATTGAGCCGACTTTCGCCCGGGCGCTGGGCAACGCCGGCAGTCACGATGATGAAGTCGCAGTTTTCTACTTCGTCAGGGGCAGCCACCCGAAGAAAGACGGGCTGTGCAAAAGGCACACAATGTTGCAGATCCATCCACTCGCCTTCCGCCCGCCGCCGATCCAAGTCCACGAGGATGATTTCCTTGGCGACGCCCGCTTGCACCATGGCATAGGCGGCCGTGGAACCGACGGCTCCGACGCCAACAATGGCCACGCGTTCGATTCCTCGTGTGTTAAGGTCCAAGATATCCGAAGACGTCTCCATATTTGTCTCCTTTTCAAAGCGAACAACCTAGAGAGACGAATCATTCTCCGTTTTTTTGAGTACGAGATAACCTACCTTTAACCAATCGGCGGGGCAAATTACGTAGAGAAAGTCTTTCGAGAACTGTAGCGGCTCTTCTTGCAATTTCCCCGCTATTTTCCACCGAACCCAAATGTACTGGTTTTTAAAAAACCAGGTATGTCCTTCAGACTTTTCGCCGGACGACAAGGTCACCTGCACGGAACGGTTTTCGCCGAATGTCACGGTCGATACAGGCACATTTGTCTGAGCGACTGGAACTTCTCCAATGCGAGACACCGTTCCCAATGCTTGCCACGTTCCAAGCAAGCGGGCGGTCTGTCGCCAATAGGCGTCTACGCCGAACCGCTTGCGCCCCATGCCTTCAATGGGGCCTTCTTGCATCGCCATGCTCAAAACCGTCATACCAACAAGCAAGACCGGCACAAATGCCCAAGTAAGCGCGTATGTTTTGCCGACTTTCCATCCTGGGTCCGAAGGAAGACGGACGGGATTTGTTGAATCTGTTGGCAGAGTTTCAGCAGAAGGGATATAGGACATCAATAGCAACGAAGCAGCTGCGGCAGGTATCCACAACAGCATGTGCCCCAATAGATTGGTGGGACTAATGGGGTCGTGGTAGGTATAACCAGCAACAGTCACCCATGTCAACGTCAGTGCAACGGCTGCGCCTTTTCCAAAAGGCGATGCAGGCACAAACCTGCGGTTGCCGCGCAGGTAAAGGTGGAGCCCGTATACAACGGGTAGGGTTGCCAAAACGCCCAAGAACACATAACCCATCCACAAAGGGAAGAGCGTTGTCTTATCGGTATGACTCTCGGCGAATTTAGTTAACCAGGGCGCCGCATGTCGGCGAAAGTTTACCCAGGGCAGGGCAACCAGTATGACAAAGACGGCGAAGACATCTAAGGGCGTTCTTTTCGTATCTTCCGTCGGCGGGGCAAGGTGTTCCCGTTCCAGACGCAACATTCCCATGGCGATGGCGGCACCCATGAAGAACCCAAAGGTGTCTTCAGCAAATCGCCACTGGGGCCATGCGCCTTGGAAAGGTCCCCATTGCACGACAAGAGGATGACGCAAGAATACAGCGAGGGAGAACGCAAGTCCGCCCCCCAAAATACCATACGCCATCAACATAAGAGCTGCGCGGTTTTTTGTTTTTATGGCGTAGCATACCAAAACAATAAGAACGCCGAGGATGCCACTCCAGCTTTCGCTACGATGAAGCGGAGCAAGCCGAATCCCCCCGAAATAGGTCAACGACAAATATCCAATCCACCACGCGAGCGCACAGGTGAAAAACAAGAGGCTTGCCGGACGATCCCTTTTTACTAATACAGCGTGAATCAGGCTGGTAAAAAGCACCAGAGACGCCGAGAACCAATCAGTATTGTGAAAACGTCGGACGGTGAGGGTTTCCAGTGCTTCGCGTGGAGCAGGCATGAGCAACGTGAAAAAATAAACGACAAGAAAGACGGCACAAATCACGGCGAAAACGCGCACTAGCTGTTCTAATCGCGAACGAGGCTCTGTGAACGCGAGCACGAGCACACCCGCGCCTATGCCAGCCCAGAGTGCGCCTAAAAAAAAGAGCATCGTATAGCCATAAAATACGTCAATAAACGAATCCGACAGTACATAGAAGGTCTGTTCCATGTAACTGAAGGATCCACCCCACGCCCAGCCACATGCGCCCATGAGCCCCGCCACAGCAGCCCGTTGGTGCCAATCTCGGCGGAAAGAGCCCAAAGCAACGGCAATGCCCAGCAACGCCCCCGGCACCATGGCGCCGGCTTCGTGTCCGACAGTGCCGCGATATCCCCAACCGTACCCCATAATGAAAGCGGCGAGAAAAAGGTAGCGAAGGGATGAAAACAGTCGTGAGTTTGTTAGGAACGAGCTTTTCGTGGTCATTATGATGGAAGATCCTCCTCCTATTGCCCTGGCGGTACACCCGCTCAGAACTTTCGGCTATCATACGCCCAATGGAGCAGGGCTTGGCGTTGGCGGCGCCGACAGCTGAGGTCACCGGCGATACAATTCGAAACGATTTGTCCGATATGACGGCGCATGGCTTTCCAACGTTTGATTTGCCGTTCGTCGTCCGGACAACGCCTGCCCATGTAATATCGGCAATACCACTGGAACCAACCGCGCGGATCTTCCGGATAGATCCAGCCTTTTTGTTGCCAGACATAAAGGGGAAGGGACGCGTTTACCCCGAAGAAATTTAGGTTTGGATCGTGGCGCTCGTGACACAACTTGGCATTTTCGAACCAGTCATCCGGAAATTCTTCCGTACAATCAGTCATGTACTTCCCCCCGAATACGCCCAGTTCCAGCATTTGTTTCGGTGTCAGGTCGGGTTGAAAATCCGGATGAAAATTTCGCCCGGCCGGCTCCGTGCGGTAGTACACATAACCTTGTTGCATTAAGTCATTGACAACAACTTCGACAGGTTTCATGCTTCTCACTTGAACAAACGATGACATCCGTTTGCGCCCCCTCAGTCGGAGCGGTATCGGTTTCTAGGAGCGAAATCCCCCCGGGATTTACTCCCAACCCGTTTGCCGATTTCATCCATCCGAGTCACAAGCTTTGAATTATCTGTCGGGGAACGATAGGGCATAGACGCAGCCATTTTTTGAACGCGGGACAACAAGTCGCCTGCAGCAAGCCCCAACGCCCTGTTTAGCTCAAGGCGGCAATCCAAGCAGTAATCCGAATCGGGCTGTGCAGGTTTCTCGCCGCAGCGCCTGCAAGGGACCCGTCTATCTACCTTGCTTCGGAAAAGAGAGGTCTCCTTGATGATTTCCCTAACCTCATCGGGCGTCATACCAGCAAACGTAGCAATTTCCTCCGGGGACTGCAGGTTCCACCGGGTGATGGCTTCTTCGATGCGGTCGGTCTGTTCCAGTCGCTCGGCGTAACAGGCGGAACATAGAGTACTGTCAGAATTCGCCGCGATGAGTTTGCCGCAACGGGAGCATTTGGTGATTTCAGCGGGCATCGCCGACTATCTCCTCAGCCAGTGCCTGTGCCTTTTGGCGAAGTTCCTCAAGACTAAAATTATTCTCGATTACCCAATCAGCTAACGTCAACTTGGCAACGGGATCCGTCTGGGATTCAATCAGCCGAATAGCATCATCTCGACTCAGGGAACGTTTGTCCATTAGTCGCTTAATTCGTAGCTCTCTATCAGAGTGTACCACAATCAGACGGTCTAAAAAGGGGCTTTTTTCCAGGTTCTCGCATAAAAGCGCGCCCTCAATAACAACCTTACGATGTCCCGCCTCCGCAAGGGCGAAACAGCGGCGCTCGATCTCTCTGGCTAGGAGTGGATGAACAATAGAATTCAGCGTATAACGCGCCTTGGAATCCGCAAAGACGATCTTGCCCAGTTTCTTTCGATCGATGACACCGTTTGTCAAAATCGCATCGCCAAAAGCGGCTCGTACAGCCTGTTCTGCTGCGCCTTGAGGTGCGATAAGTTCGTGTCCCACGCGGTCCGCATAGATAACCGGGAGGTTATAATGCTCCAGCACCCGCGCGACCTCAGACTTCCCGCTCCCCGCACCCCCTGTTAAACCATATATAGAGAAATTCATTTCTCGCAACTTGGCGGGCTTCTCTTGCGGTATAATGTGCGTCTGTTTCATAAAATCATCACATCGCAAATACCGAAACAATTGGGTTCTGCTATCTGTGAGCTTCGGACATAGGTTTCATTCGTTGTCATGCACTTCCATGAAGGCGCGCTCCAACAAATCGCCGCTCGGGAGATCTTCTCTCCAATTCTGCACATATTCTACACCCAATTCACCAGAGCGGGTACTCAACAAACCCAAAATATCGCACCAATTCCTCGCCCAGCAGTAAATCAGCCAGTCTTCGACGCAGGTCGCTCTCCCTTGCCTGGGGATAGCGGGTGCGCAATCCTGCAAACGCCAGCAGGCGCGCGGATTCATTTAATTGTGTCAGCAGGTTCATTTTGCACGTGGGGCTGGTTTGCCACCAAAGTTGAATTTGCAGGGCTTCCATTTCGGGATAAACGTCCGAATAGAGCACGGTCATGATGATTTTCTTTTGCATTGCATTACCGTTATTCTCGCAAACAACAGATATTCACTGAGATAAGAAACTCGCCAGAGGATAAAACTCGACGCCTTGCGACCTGCTCACGGGACAATAGTATCCGTGACGCTGTATCCTTGGCGGTTGTTGTTGTTTGGACGGGTCATTCTGTATCAGCGCAAAACAATCATCTGTTCTCGTAGCAACGCAAACGTATCTCGGTACTCCACACCGACGTGTTTACAGACATTCGGAATCTTAATTTTCCCCTCAATTTTGCCCTTGTGATTTTCCGGTATATTTTTTGGCGATTCCTGCGTAACCACCGTTAACTGATGAGCTTTGGCGAGCGCAATCACCCAAGGGTCGGCACCGGATAAAAATTTTTGCACATGTTGGGGTTGGTAGAGGCACGTAACCAGGTCAGCAATTTCTATGAAGGCTCGCTGAGTCGAGTCATCAGGCTCTACAAAGAGTAGATCGCCATTTACTTTCGCCCATTCTGCTAATTTGTCATCGCATTGGCCGTCTGTGATCTCTTTATAGACCAGAGATGGACTACAAATCATCTGCTTTTTTGCCAGTTGAACTAACCCTTCCCAAAAGCCCGGCGCTATGTCGAACGCATAGTAGCTGCGGTGGGCCTCGATGTAAACGTTCGTATCGAGGCAATATTGCATGCTTCCCCTTTATAATCCGCTTAAGGCTTTTTCCAACGTTTTGGGGCTGACGTTCAGTAAGTCAGCAGCCTCTTTGTATAAAACCGCACCCTCCCCCACCGCCTGGACAATTTCACTGACAAGCAGACGACCGTTATGGGTGTAAAATGTGCGATAAAAATCGCCGCCGCCCGGTTCGTAAGATTCATCGTTGACCCGTTTTCGAACTTTCCCCATTGCTTCGGCGTAGGCAGAGTGAAACTCCTTCGCCGATAGTGATCCCGTTTCATAGCCGCGAATCAAAATGACCAATACGCTGACCCGAAATTCGTTTGCCAGTTCTTGAACCGTCTCTTCAGTCAATGGACAGTCTTTCCAGCGCTCTCGGAATACCCGCGTGGGCACAAGGAGTTCAGCGGCGACTTGATTACATAATCGCTCCAGAGCGTTCTGCCCATTTTCTGGTAATACCGCTTCCGGGTTAGAAATACCGCTTGTTCCTGTCCATATATGCGCCAGTTCGTGCGCCAACGTGAAAATGCGCCCGTTAACAGAATCTTTTGCGTTCAAGAAGATAAGCGGGGCATAACGATCAGCGAGCGCAAAACCGCGAAACTCTTCCACCGACAGTGCGCGATGCGTGTTGCTCCCGACATAACCGCTTTGTAACACTATGATGCCGGCCTTTTCTGCGTGCAAAACGAGAGTTCGTAAATGTTCTTCCCTGGTTTTGACATTTTTGGCGGTGGGCATCGGCAAATCGAGAACAACGCGAATATCTTCGCTGATTATGTCTGCGGAAGTGTTTATGGAAAATCGTCCAACAAAAGCCAGAGCAGATTGACCTGTCTCCATTCGCCGCTCGCGTAGCCAATCACTTTTGCGCCGCGCGTCGTTCAATACATCCTCTAATTCAGGACTGAATTTTCCTCTCTGGGCTTCCGGCAACGTGCGAAAATCATCTATGGGCAAAATCGTCTGTGGCGGCTGGGAAAGGAAGAGATAGCCAAAGGGAATGCGTAACACACGCGCCAGTTCCTGCGCTTGCCGAAAAGTGGGAAAACGCTCTCCCTGTTCCCACGATTGCAAAATCTCAGGCTTATTTTTCAGCCCGATTTTTTCCGTCACTTCTGCTTCGGTCAATTGCAAACGTTGACGCGCCCATCGCAGAATAGTTGGATTGATTTTTGCCCGAGTCATGTTCTTTCTCCACGAGAATTATAGCAAGAAATCGTCGCCTTTCAGGATAAAACTTCCGGTTCAATGCTTCATCTTTCTTGTTAACCTTAAACTGCGTATAGTCCACCTGGGACAGATTCACATATGAATAATTTCTATCCACCAATTCTGCAGGCTGAAGATTTTGTTTTTCCGATTCGTTGGTTCGCCGCTTAAGACAACAAAGTCATACGCCGCTTTTTCTGGCATGGTTAACGGCAAGAACCCGTTCGTCTCCGTCATCGGTAAAAGGCAGGTCGCGCTTGAGTTAAATCGAGCAATTTCGCGTGAAATGACATCCAAGATTCTCTTAAGTCCCGCGGTTCCTTCATAAGTTCACGAACCTTTGGCACTGCATCGAGGAGGAAGACCAGGCTTGTACGCCCGGATTGTCATTGCGAGGGGCGAGTCCCTGCGCAGAACTATCTCCTTCGCGCACCCCACGGTTTTCCCTGTAGGGGCAAGATTGGTTGGGCAGCCCCGGGGGTTGCCCCTAAAAAGATTTTGTTCAGCCCCCTGTTTCCCCCTCCGTGCAGGGGACTCAGAAGAGATGACAGAAGAACAACACGGCGGATAGCCATCCCCCTGCGTGCGGAGAGACTGAGGCAGCATAGATAGATCAAACCTACCCAAGACGTTACGCGTCAGTGCCTTTCTTTTAGTAACTTTCACGGAAAGTTCTCTCTCCCATTCCTCATCCAACATAACAAAAAGTGCCAAAGGTACTGGACTTATACGGTTCCTCGTCGAATAAAATGACATAATGTATAATAGCAGTCTGGCGTTGTAAATCGCAGTACTTGGCTGACTTCCTGCTCGTTTTCAGGAGATTTCGTTTCTGAGCGGATAGAAACCCGTGAATCCTTTTGTCATTTTTGGTGTTAAAAAAGAGAGAGGTTTTACGTATGCGCGCATTGGTTGTTGAGGCGCCGGGACAATTTGGTGTTCAGGAAGTGCCAAAACCTTCTTTGCGTGAAGGGTGTGTTCTGCTACGCGTAAAGGCATGTGGGGTGTGCGGGTCGGATTTTTCCCGTATATTTGGTCGTGGGGCACATCGTTTGCCGCTGGTTCCAGGGCATGAATTCTCGGGCGTTGTGGAAGAGCTGGCAGAAGGCGTCGATGACAAGTGGCAAGGAAAACGCGTGGCAGTGTTCCCGTTGATTCCCTGTCGTCGGTGCGCCATGTGTTCGGTCGGCGAGTACGCTCAATGCGCTGCATATGATTATCTGGGTTCACGTTCGGATGGAGCGTTTGCGGAATATGTAGTTGTGCCGACCTGGAACCTACTGCCGATTCCTGACCAGGTATCTTTTGAAGAAGCGGCGATGATGGAACCGGCAGCGGTAGCGCTTCACGCATTGCGGTTAGGCGGGTTGACCGGGGGGATGTCGGTGATTATTTTTGGGGCGGGTCCTATTGGATTGTTGCTAGCGCATTGGGCAAAGGCTCTGGGGTGCACAACAATCTGTTTGGTGGATATCGATCCACTACGCCTTGATTATGCGAAGTGTTTGGGCTTTTTCGACCTTTTTGACGCCAGAGAAGACGGTATGGTATCTCGGCTCCTGGATAAAACAGGAGGGGGGGCTGACCTGGTCATTGAGGGCTCGGGCTCCTCGGCGGCGTTCGAACAGACCATGCAAGCTGCGAGGCCCTTTGGCACGGTTGTGTTAATGGGGAATCCTCTAGGAGAGATGAGACTTTCCCAGCAGGCATATTGGGCGATCATGCGCAAGCAACTTCATGTACGTGGCACGTGGAATTCCTCCTATGGGGAATCTTCACATAACGACTGGGCGACAACGCTGGATTTCTTGGCAACAAAGAAGTTGTGCGTGTGCCATCTTGTGACACACCGTCCTACTCTGGAAGAATTACCGACGCTGTTGAAATCAGTGGTCGCACGTGAAGTGTTTACTTGCAAGGTGATGGTGTTGCCCTAACGTATCAGTCATACAGAAACAAAGGAAGTTTTTGAAGTGAAAAAGCGCTTTTCAAGACGTGATTTTTTGAGGTTGTCCAGCGGTATAGTTGCATCCGGTGCGTTGGCTACCACCACGCGGCGAGCCCGCGCGAGTGGAAAACCGCGCATCGTCATCCTGGGCTTTGACGGTATGGAACCCTCGATCGTCGACCACATGCTGGAAAAAGGTGAATTGCCTCATCTGCAAGGGGTACGGGCTCAGGGGGCTTATCAACGGTTGCGTTCGACTTTGCCTCCTCAGTCTCCCGTTGCATGGTCTTCGTTTGCTACGTGCAAAGAACCTGGAAATCACGGTATATTCGATTTCTTACGTCGTGACTTGCGCAGCTACATGCCCATGCCCGGGGTAGGGACAACGCAACATCCCCAGTTCAACCCGGATGGAACGGTTTCGCGGCCGGCACAGAGCCGCAACTTTCGGCAAGGCGAGCCCTTTTGGGTAGTGGCGGACCGCCGGGGTATTCGCTCAAAACTTATTCATATCCCCTTCTCGTATCCTGCCGATTCCCTTTCGGTGGGCAAGATGCTGTGCGGAGAGGGAGTGCCGGATATTCGGGGATTTACGAATACGTTCTTTTCGCTTTCCGATTCCTTTACATCGGAACAGCTAGCAGAAAACATAAGCGGTGGCGTGCGTTTGCCGCTGCGATTTGACAATGATGTTGCCTTGGTTGATATTGCCGGTGCGCCGGATTCCCGGCAGGGGCCGGGATATTACGTCAAAGTGCCGATGGAAATACGCATTGACCGTACCGCCCACACGGCAAAGATTACGGTACAAGGTAAGACATTCGAGGTGAAAGTAGGTGGGTGGTCAGATTGGATCGAGTGGGAATTCACGGTAACGCCAAAATTCTCTGCTAAAGCCATAAGCCGAGTCTATGCCGAACAAATTGGGGACAGCGTGCAATTGTACATGAGCTCGTTACAGTTCCATCCGAAAAACCCGTATGTCACCTTTAGTGAACCGGCAGGCTATTCTGCGGAACTTGCAGACCGATACGGACTTTATAAAACGTTGGGGTGGGCTTATGACACGCATGCCCTGAGACAAAATGCGCTGACGGAAGGGGCCTTTCTCGAAGATACGAGGCGCACTGAAGACTGGCTGGAACGCTTGACGTTGGATGAGATGGAAGGGGATGATTTTGACATGCTGATTGCGGTTTGGACCTCAACCGACCGCGTGGCGCACATGTTCTGGCGCTATCGAGATCCCAAACATCCCTTGTACTCTGCCGAGGGGGCAAAAGAATATTGGCGGGCGCTAGAAGACACCTACCAACGCATGGATACGATTGTGGGACACGTCAAAGAAAGGCTTCGTGACGACGACCTGCTCTTCGTGATGTCAGACCACGGATTTCACAGTTTTCGGAAGGGTTTCAACGTCAATACCTGGCTAATTCGCAACGGTTACTTGACCGTCAAAGGTCAGTCGGACGCCGCCTCGGCATTTACCGACAAAGAGTTTCTTCAGGGTTTTGATTGGTCAAAGTCCCGCGCCTATTCGCTAGGACTGGGTAGTATCTATATCAATCAAAAGGGACGCGAAATTGGTGGCATTGTGTCTCCTGATGAGGCGGACAAACTGATTGCGGAGATTCGGGCGAAACTCTTGGAGATGGTCGATCCCGAAACCGGCGACAAGGTGTTTAGCAACATTTACACCAAGAAAGACTTCGGCGGACGCGTCGTCCCCGATACTCCAGATATCGAACTCGGCTATGCCGATGGGTATCAAAGCACCAAGGTCGCCGCAAAAGGTGGTGTTGGTGAGCACATCTTGGAACCTAACACCGACAAATGGAGCGGAGAGCATGGGGCATCCGATGTTGCGATCAGCCCCGGCATTCTGTTCGCAAACCGCCCGCTTGTGCCAAATGTCTCCATCAGGGATATCGGGGTAACGGCACTAACCGTTTTTGGTGCGGAGATCCCGCAGGATTTTCAGGGTAAGCCCATTCTCGCCTAGAAGCAACACGAGACGACGGATCTTACCCTTGTTTCTGGGTGTCAAAAAAGCCCATCGTTTCCATTTTTGTCGCGCACAGATTTTTTGAAGAGACTGTGATGAATCTGTCGGTCGACTGAGTTCCCCCTTTTTTTCGCTTGGATACACCCACTCCGTCCCTCCCCTGTATCGAAACAAGATACCCGTGCTCGCCCGCACATGCCCCTGTTTTCTCTATAGGGGCGAGGCACGCCTCGCTCCTACCATGTCTTTTGCCGAAAACAACCTTTTTTCAGCCCAGTCTCCGCCGGCTGTCATTGCGAGGAGCGGAGTCCCCGGCGCGACGAAGCAGTCCCCTCAACCGCGTAGCGCAAGGGAACCTCGGGCAAGGTGATCCCCGAATTGCCAAGGGGATTGCCACGTCGTGCCTAACGGCACTCCTCGCAATGACAACCTACGGTGCAGCGCAAAGGAACCTAGACCGTGATATGTAGGGCTCTCGAGGGCACTCCGTGAAGGTGCGTCGCTTTCAAGTCCCAGGGCGTCGGACGATTGACAGGAAGGTAACCGGCAATTCATAGATTTACCCATGAATCCCTAAAATGATGGAATCCTAAACCCAATATGGAAAAAATTTCCCTGTTTTCCCCCTGCCCTCTATTAAAGGGAACTATCGTCCGCTTGATTTCGTAACACTTGTGACCTAATCTCTAGCGTCTCACTGTACTACTATTAGTGTGTATAAATATAAAAACGCCATTTTGTGATGGTTATCTCTTGACAATAAAATGCGAATAGATCTTGTCAAAGTCAACAAAATTCTGTCACTTTTGCGGTTATCCTCCCCTAGACAGGCAGTTTATTCCGCTGTTCTTCACCCCATGCTAAATAGATTACAGGCAAGGGAAATGTCATAACCCCTTGATATTCATTGACATAATAGGACCTGCCCTGATTTCGCGATCTGATGGCACGCCGTATGCTCTTATTCCTAGTAGAGCGTACAGGCGCAGTGACAAAGCAGCGAGAAAGAAGGACGGTACATATGATAGTTCAATGTTGCGTATGTAAAAAGATCCGCCAAGACGGCGGCTGGGTTGAACCAAGAAAATGGCTTGACCCTGAAAACGTGAGCCACGGGTATTGTCCGGCCTGCGCCGCAGAAGCTTTTGCCGAAATACGCAGGTGGATCAACTCCGAAAAACGAGCTGCCTGCGCCGCGGGTAGAAGCTGAACCGGTGGCGGCGATGTTCTTGTTTTGCCTGACTCGGCTCTTTCCCGTAGGATTTTGCCGCAGCAGACCGCAACCCGCATGCTGCCCTCGTTGTTAGCCCAGAATCTCTACGGTTTCTCCCTAAAAAATGTCCCGCACGCATGTCATCGCGTGCGGGACAAGCCTTTATATGGACCCCGCAGATCTTCCCATTGCGGAGGATTTTGCCGGGTTACGCTGCTACTAGCGCCTTAGTACATGTCGTTGCCGCCCATGCCACCCGGACCACCGGCAGGCGCCTTCTCCGGTTCAGGCATTTCTGCCACCAACACTTCCGTAGTCAATAGCAAACCGGCGACACTCGCCGCATTCTGCAGCGCGCAGCGGGTCACTTTGGTCGGGTCAATCACGCCGGCTTTCATCAGGTCTTCGTACTCACCGGTCTCGGCGTTGTAGCCCACGGCGCCCTTCTTGGCTTTCACGTTCTGCACCACCGTGGCGCCTTCTTCACCCGCGTTTGCCGCCAACTGACGAAGCGGCTCCTCGAGCGCACGCGCTACGATCTTAGCGCCGGTCTTTTCGTCAATGTTCTGCAATTCTTCGGCAACCTTCAGCGCCGCTTCTTGACAACGCAGCAACGCAACACCACCGCCCGGCACAATACCTTCCTCGACCGCTGCACGGGTTGCATGCAGCGCGTCCTCAAAGCGCGCCTTCTTCTCTTTCATCTCAATTTCCGTCGCCGCGCCGACGTTAATCACCGCAACGCCGCCCGCAAGTTTCGCCAAGCGTTCTTGCAGTTTCTCACGGTCATAATCCGACGTTGTCTCTTCGATCTGACGGCGAATCAGGTTAATACGCCCCATGATCTCCGAGCTCGACCCGGCGCCTTCCACGATCGTCGTGTTGTCCTTGTCCACAACGACACGTTTCGCGCGGCCCAAGTCTGCCAGCGTGATGCTTTCCAGTGTACGACCCAGGTCTTCCGTTATTGCCAAACCGCCAGTCAATACGGCAATGTCTTGCAACATGGCTTTACGACGATCGCCGAATCCCGGCGCCTTCACGGCACATGCCTGGAACGTGCCGCGAATCTTGTTCACGACCAACGTCGCCAGCGCCTCACCTTCGACATCCTCCGCAATCACCAATAACGGTTTGCCGCTCTTCGCAATCTGCTCGAGCAAGGGCAACAAATCTTTCAGCGAGGAGATCTTTTTCTCGTGAATGAGGATGTACGCATCTTGTAAGACGGCTTCCATATTCTCGGGGTCGGTCACAAAATACGGGGAAAGATAGCCCTTATCGAACTGCATCCCCTCGACCACTTCCAAGGTGGTCTCAATTCCTTTGGCCTCTTCGACCGTTATCGTGCCGTCGTTACCCACCTTTTCCATCGCTTCCGCGATGATCTTGCCAATTTCATAGTCGCTGTTCGCAGAAATCGCCGCGACGTTCTTTAATACTTCATTGTCATCCTTAACCTGCTTGCTCATTTTGGCCAGGGCTTCCACCACAGCGTCCACGGCTTTCTCAATGCCGCGTTTCAATGCCATCGGATTCGCCCCAGCCGTCACATTGCGCAGACCCTCACGATAAATCGCTTCCGCAAGCACCGTCGCCGTCGTGGTCCCGTCTCCCGCCGTGTCCGACGTCTTCGAGGCCACTTCTTTCACCATCTGCGCACCCATGTTCTCATACTTGTCTTCTAACTCAATTTCCTTCGCTACCGTGACACCATCTTTGGTGACCGTAGGAGCGCCCCATTTCTTGTCGAGCACAACGTTGCGCCCCTTCGGACCCAGCGTCGCCTTAACGGCTTTGCTCAACTTCGTCACTCCGGAAAGGATGCCGCGTCGGGCATCTTCACCGAATTGTAATTGCTTTGCACTCATTCTAAATTAACCTCCTTCTTTGTTTTTCCTAAAATTCTTTTGTCGGGAAATCGGGGCTGGCTTACTCGATCACCGCAAGCACATCATCTTCCCGCATGATAATGTGCTCTTCACCATCTATCTTCACTTCCGTACCCGCATATTTCCCCATCAGAATCCGGTCGCCTTTCTTCACTTCCATCGGCACCCGTTTGCCCTGCTCATCCAAACGACCCGGACCTACCTCAATCACACGCCCCTCCTGGGGTTTCTCTTTCGCCGTGTCCGGAATAATAATTCCCCCACGGACAGTCTCACTCGGTTCCTCACGCTTTACCAAAATCCTGTCTGCAAGCGGACGAATCTTCATGTGGGTTACCTCCTGTCTTTTTTTCTCTTATGTTCCTATACGCTACAAGCACCCGTTTCAACCACAAAACGTGGCAAAAATGGCAAAAGAATTTGGTAGCAGATACAACTGCTTTCCCAAAATCTCTTAAAGACGCTTATACCTTAAGCAAGACGTGTGCCAAAAAGGGGTAAAATGTATAAGATATTTATTGGTAATCACTTACGTGTAAGAACCCGACCCGTGCTTGCATCTTCAAGAAAATAGTTTGCCCAATTGGCACACGAAAACCCCAAAACCCCCAATTTCATACGAAATATTTTGCCAAAATGGCAAAGTATTAGCCACTATGACAACCGAGTGCTAAGACCGGCAAGCCCCTAAGTCAACCCCGCCTACTAAATCCTTATATACATCGAAAACACGGTCTGCTTGACGCCCCAAAGACCATTCCCGGACGGCAAACTCGCGCGCATTACGTCCCAACTCCCGCGAATACCGCCGATCTTCGGCCAAACGACGCAACGCTTCAAACAACCCCTTCGGGGACCCGTCTGTTACCAACCCCGTCTTTTCATGCTCCACCATCTCCGGAAGCATACCGCGACGTGCCACCACCACAGGCTTCCCCATCGCCATTCCCTCACGCACCGCCCGGCATGTCCCATCACTCCCCGGCACCAGCATCACCTGAACATCAAATGCCTTCAACATGCCCACATAATTTTCGCCATCCACATACCCGGGAAAGCGCACATACCGTTGCAACCCCAACTGCCGAACCGGGTCAAAACCCACTTCTTGTTGTCGACTTCCGCGTCCCACGACGATTACAACCACGTTCGGATACGAAGCTGCCAAAAGTCGCACCGCCTCAAAAAAATCTTCAAACCGACGGTGCCGCTGCATCCGCGCCACAATCCCCACAACAAACGCGTCCGACTCAATCTTCAGCCATCGCCTGGCATCCGGGACATCTCGTCTCGGATCAAAACGTGCCGTGTCCACTCCTACCGGCACTACCCTGAACCCGCACCCCGAGTTACCAAAAACCTTTTCGTCGCGTTCCCACGCCATCATGGAAGGTTCCACCACGACTGCCGTCGCCCTCAATAATTCCCGATAAGCCCCTTTGTCAGGGAACCCTTCTCCGTAGTAACTCGACCGCACCAGGGGAATGCCCAGCCCGCGTAGTGCACGTACCGCAATCCGATGATCATTGTCCAAATGCACATGAACAAGGTCATAACGGTTCCTAGCCAGGTAACTTCTCAGTCTGCGCGCATCCACCCAATTCCATAATGGGTTTAAATGTTTGGACAAATGAAACTGAAGCAGCGGCTCTACACCTCGATCCCGCGCCGTCTTCACCACCTTATTCACCACATCGCCCGGGCCTGCCGCACAGGCAAAATCCGCGTCCACTCCCACCTGACGCAATGCAACACACAAATTCAAGGCCGGTTCCGCCGGTCCCGTCCACTTCCAGTTACTAAATAGATGCAATACCCTCATAGTAACCACTTACGGTACCAACCTCTCCCTCTTGTTTCAACTACGCACTGCAACGCGAGAAATACACACCCCAGCACACTGCCCTGCTCCGCCACTCTAGTCCAGACGTTCCCCTCCAGGACCCCGCGTGCGGGGCATGCAAGGTAGGGGCGGTTCGCGAACCGCCCGTACGATGTGTCGTTTCCCCCGCATACGGGGGGATATAGGGGGGCTGAACCATGTGACCGCTGGTGGTAGGGCCGAGGTGGGGCGAGTCCCCATGCTCACCCTCCCATGCCTTCCGTGTAGAGGCGAGGCATGCCTCGCCCGTCTTACCCCCGCATTTATCGCTGTCTTTGCGAGGAGTGCCGTCAGGCACGACGCGGCAATCCCCTCGGGAATCAGGGAGACAGCCCAAACTCTGGACGGGGTGCAGCCCGTTGCGCCCCTACAAGAGGCAGGCGATCGCTTCTCGAGAATGGCACAGGGTTGTTTAAGAATAAATCCCGTTTTGCTTATAATTAGCATCGGTGTGGTTATATAGTGGGCTGTCTCCAAAGGGTAGTACTTGTTTAGGGAGGGCAAGTGGTATGAAACGGGGTTATTTCCAGTCTTCGCCTGTGCTTTGTGTCCTTTCTCTTCTAGTTCTTCTTCCGTTAACTCTATTGGTCGTGGGTTGTCTGACGCCGAATCCGCCTTCCACTCACCGGCAACCCACCGCGAATTTCACGATGAACCACAACTCGGGGCAAGCGCCGCTCATTGTGCAATTTGAAGACGCCTCTAACCCGGAGGCGGCGGCTCCGGCGAGTTTACAGCCATTGCCGCCGGGGCGCAGCACAGTTTGGGACTCAAGCAGGACGGGTCGGTGGTCGCCTGGGGGGATAACTCCTGGGGTTAGTGCAACGTGCCGAGTCCGAACACGGGGTTTGTGGCGATAGCTGCACGCGAAACGCATAATCTAGCGATAAGACAATAGACCTGGTAGTTTCGCATTTTGAGAATGAGGCGCGCGCGTTTACCGTGCAGCGTGGAGGCAAGAGCGGGTTGTAGTCGTATCCCTTACTCGGGTTGACGCCAGGCTCCTTCGCATCCCACAAAGATCTGGTCGGCTTCCGAAGGTCCCCAGGTTCCCGGCCGATACAGTTCCGGTGGAGGAGCAGTGCGCCAAACATCCAAAATGCTCGTGCAAATACGCCAGGCGCTCTCAATCTCATCGGCGCGCATGAACAGCGTGGAATCGCCTCGCAGCGCGTCGAGCAAGAGTCGTTCGTACGCTTCCGGCAATCCGCTCTTGAATGTTCCGTGGTACGTGAAATCCATGGGCACGTGTTGAAGACGAAATTCCATACCCGGCGGTTTCGTGTTGAAGGTCAAAGAGATGGATTCGTCGGGCTGAATACGAAACACAAGGACATTTGGTTCGGGCAGATCTAACCCTCTATCGCGGAAACAACACGTGGGCACACGCTTAAACTGGACGGCGATTTCCGTGACTCGTCGTTTGAGGGCTTTGCCCGTGCGGATAAAAAACGGCACCCCCGCCCACCGCCAATTATCCACATACAACCGTAACGCCACATACGTCTCGGTGAGAGAATCCGGTGCCACCCCCTCCTCCGATAGATACCCCCGAAATCCAGGCCCCTCGGCGTATTGTCCGCGCACGCACCATGTACGGAGCGGCGCTTGGGTCGGCAACACGACCGACTGTAAGACTTTCACCTTTTCATTATGGATCTCCGTGGCTTGGAATCGCGTGGGAGGTTCCATAGCCGCAAGACAAAGCAACTGAAGCGCGTGGTTCTGAATTACGTCCCGTAAGGCGCCTGTTTTGTCGTAAAAAGCGCCACGTCGCTGCTCCATACCGACTGTTTCAGCGACGGTGATTTGCACGTGGTCGACATAATGTTGATTGAATAACGGTTCGAAGATGGCATTACCAAACCGAAACGCGAAGATATTTTGTACGGTTTCTTTGCCCAAATAATGGTCGATACGATAGATCTGGTCTTCGTGAAGCACTTTCAACAGCCGAGCGTTGAGTTCCTGTGCGGAAGTCAGGTCCCTGCCGAACGGTTTTTCGATTACCACCCGTGTCCAAGGCTCTTCACCAGGCGGAGTCACTAACCCGGCTTCTCCCAATGCATCCACAATGGGACCGAAAAATTCGGGTCCGACAGCGAGGTAATACAATCGGCGTCCGCAAAACCCGCCGCTTTGCTCAATCTCTGCAAGGCGACGTTTCAGTCCGGCGAATCCTTGCGCGTCTGAAAAATCGGTGCGGTAATAAAAAAGGTTCCTAACAAACGGATCGCATGTTTCACTTTCCCCATGACCGGTTCGGGAGTGCCGCTTCAGCGCTTCACACATCTCTGTGCGAAAGTCATTGTCCGTCTTGTCTCGCCGAGCCACGCCGACCACTGCAAGGCGTTTGGGTAAAAATCCGGCTGTCCAAAGATTGTAAATGGCGGGGATCAGCTTTCTACCCGCAAGATCCCCCGTTGCCCCGAAGATGACGATCGTTGCAACGGCATCCTGGGAGATACGATACGGTTCTCGCTCAAGGGAAGGGGTCGCCGGATGTTCGTTTTCACGGGAAGACATGAATTGCCGCGTTCATCCTATTTTTGATGCAAAAACACGGAACAGGGGAAATGGTATTTCCAAACCGTCATGAATTTGTATTTGCTTGCCGGCTGGAACTCCGCCGCGAAATCAACTCCTCGTATTGTCGAATGCGGGTCTCGAAGAAAGTAAATAGTTTCTCATGCAACTCGGCATTCGCCGCGGCAATGATAGATTGTTGGTTGTTGACCGAGTTGTCCAACAACAAGACCTCGTCAAAGCCTCGCCCGTAGGCATCGGTCACTTTGCAACCCGCCTCCTCCGCGACAAGCAACGCCCCCGCAAGATCGTACGGTACGGGTCCGATTATCGCCCCACGTCCCGCGTTCACAAAATAGTCTTCCACTTTGTCATTGAGGTCTCTCAAAAATCGATTGGCAAAATCCACATAGGCATCCAGTTGATTCGTGACCAATCTTGTGAGGCTGAATGCCGTACTGTTACAAGCAAAAAAGCCACCTTTCAACGTGGTAAGGTCAATAAGCCGTGCCGCTGTCGGAAAAATCAATTCCGCAGGTCGTCCCGTCACCGTCATCGCCCATGAAACACATTCCAGATTGGTATTCTGAGAAAGCTTCGGGCGTACGGAACGACCGTCAACGAAAATCCGCGTGCCTTTCCCTCGTTCCGCGTAGAAAGTCCGATGCCCCATGATCTCCATAATGCACGCGTTATCCACATCGGCCATGCGCGGCCTCTCGATCACGCGCGTGCTCACCACAGACACCACGCACCCTTCAAAACCGCTCTTTGCCGCACGCGTACCGTCCACAGGGTCCACCACCAATAAGTGTTGTGGTTGTCCACTCGTAAACGTGGTATATCCTGCATCTTCCGAATAATACGCCACAGGGGCATGCGCATTTTTCAAAAAAGCCAGCAACGCCCGCTCGGCGACCTTGTCCAATTCAAATGTGGCGTCGCCGCTCGTTGCCGTGCCCACCACCTCGCGCCCTTTGCCGGAGGCAATATGCGGCAATACGGCATCTCGAATAGCACGGGCAAGGGCTTCTAGAAAATCCTTTTCCAAAGGTTTCACATGACCAGAACGCCGTGCGCGCTTCGCCGCAGCAACTGCTTCCGTGAACTCAGCAGATTCTTTAGGTGCTTTAGCACGTCCTGTAGCACGTTTCTCGGACGATTTTGTTATTTTTCCCACAATCTTTTCTTCGCTCCGGCCGGGTCGGCGTTTTTCCCGATCCCCCTTATCTTCCAGTACGGCGGCGACACTTTTCTTGCGGCTATCTCCTGTCTCCCGTGTCGATACTCTGCTCATAGCTCTCGCTTTCCTTTTCTTACTTTGGCGTTGGCGCACAACTCACCCACTAACCCTGCTCCAACCCCGACGACGGAATATACCGGGATACGAAAACACAGACATCACGAGGCAATGAGGCGCTACTCGATTTTCACGCTCGGCGGCGAAATATAGTCCAAAAACCGGTCAGCCACCTTCCCCGTTTTCGCATCTCCTTTATGGATGTATACCCGATACCGCCATGTCGTCCGGCTGTTCTTTTTGAAGTGCATGTGGCCCTTCACTTTGGCTTCAGGACGATAATAACTCCACGCAAAACAATTCGCCGTCATTAACCCATAATTCCGAACGTGCCAACCGGTCGGATAGCGCGGATTCCACTCATGGTCAAACAACGCAATCCCGACATGCTTATCTTCCACAACGCCACTATAATCGCACCACGGAGAACTCTTACCCCATGTCTCTTTCTCGTTAATGCCACCATAGGCGTTTTCAATCTTGCCGCCCCGCGGCACATCCATCGGAGTCGCAACGCGCACCGAAATCAAACCGCCCTCTTTGGTATCCCGAAATACGATGTCCCGTTGGGTCATATGAAACGTCAAGGTGAGATCAAAAAGACGGATCCCCCCAGGCAACGCGTAAAACACAAACTCGCGGGTGTCTTCAAACTGCTTGCGTTCTTCCGGCGTACACCAATCTGTCTTTACTACAAATCTGCCATAGACCGGCCCACATTCTAAGGCGACGTAGGGCTTGCCGTTGATATAGCGGGTACGCTGCCAACCGTGATTAGGCTCTTCACTCCAATTGTCCACCCCGCTACAATCCCCATAAGCCACCCAAATGCTCTTATGATGAGGATGATCGCGGCGCTCGTCGGCGAATTTGTCTTCAACAGGCCAATTTCGGGTGACACGCACACCGTAAGGACCAATCACCGGGTGTAAAAACGGTCGAACCCATTCCACTCCATAGTGATACGAGGTGAATAACTGGTCGTCTATAAATACGTTAAGTTTACTCGCATCAACATCTTGACAGATGCACACCGATGACGACTTGGGTTTTGCGGCACGTTTTTCGGGCAGGGAAGAAGCCACGTAAGTTTTTTTCTCCCCACGCTTTACCTGATCGATAACCCAGGATAACTTTGCGGATTTCGCTCCTTTTCCAATCTGGCAAGCAACCTCCTTCTTGGAATCCTCTTCTTGCAAACATACGTCAACTAATTCTTTGTAAGCCCATGGCAAATCAACACTTATCGGGCAGTTTTGCCGATCGTGTTCGCCGGCTTCCACCACTATTCTAATACGGTCACTCAAGTTATTTTACCTCCCACGCTCAATGATCATCTCAGACATAAAGTTACCCACGTGCTGGCAATATTTTAACAGTATTATTGAAAATTGTCTAGTCCTAATTTTTTTGGAATTTTGCCGGTTCTGTTCAACTTCAAACCTCTCCTTTACATCGAACCACCAATTTGGTGTATAGTGAACACAACACGCAGTACATTGAACGAGTTTTTTAGGAGTTGTCCAGTGAACTGGAACCTATTAGCCTCTTACGGATGGATCATTCTCATTCCCCTGCTTTTGGTTGCCGTGGGCTGGATTATCGCCGTTGGCTTTCTTAATGCGTATGGACATTGGAAGTGGCGCAAAAAAACTGAATGTATCGTTACTCGGTTGAGACAAACTCGGCAAACGCCGCTTAAGGGCATTTTTAATGCCGACGAGCTTAATGGACTCCCAACACCCGTTCAACGATACTTCAAAACCGTGTTGTCTGATGGGCAGCCAATTATAACCGGGGTGACCTTGCGACAAATAGGTGTTTTTAATGTCAGCGAGACCGGGGAAAAATGGCAACCCTTTCATTCAGAGCAGCACGTAACGACAACCCCGCCGGGTTTTGTTTGGAATGCGTCGGTTCGCATGTTTCCAGGGATTCCCACCCGCGTTCACGATGCTTATGTGGCTGGGAAAGGTTATTTACAGGCTTCACTTTTTGGCGCAATCACCTTGGCAGACCTAAAAGAAACCCCAGAGATTGCCCATGGAGAACTTATGCGGTATTTGGCGGAAGCTGCTTGGTATCCCACAGCGTTATTGCCCAGTCAGGGTGTTCTCTGGGAACCTGTAGATGAGAACTCGGCAAAAGCAAAGATTAAAGATGGCGAAACAGAGCTGAGCATGGTTTTTCATTTTGACACAAACGGCTTGATTGAATCGGTTTTTTCGGCAAAACGCGGTAGAAAGGTGGGAGGAAAGGTCATTACCACACCTTGGGAAGGGCGTTGGACTGACTACGAAAAACACGGCGGCATGTTAATCCCCACAAAAGGGACGGTAGCTTGGATACTTCCAGAAGGGGAACAAGTGTATTGGAAAGGAAAAATCACGACTATTTCCTACGAATACGCTACTGCTTTCAAACCAGATAAATAAAATCATATAACAAAAGTACATAATTATTTTCGACTTTCGGCGTGTATTGGGAGAATCGAATGTGACACAACAGACCACCCCGGAACGGATGCAATGTATGGAGGTATGGGGAGGAAACCGCCCCGTACAGCGAGCTATTGCTTTGACGGGATTGGACTTGTGGGTTTATAGTCGGCCACAAGGCGGTGCAGAAGCCGGCGGCGATGTGCACTATGTGTCCTCGTGCGGCAGTGGGAGGGTCACGCGAGTACTACTGGCGGATATCTCCGGACACGGCGAAAAAATGGCACAAGTTGCGGAAGCCCTCCGGACGCTGATGCAACGCTATGTCAATTACATCGACCAACGCGCCATGGTGGAGCGGATGAACGAACGATTCCACGAGTGGGTAGGAGAAGGATTGTTTGCCACGGCACTCGTCGGCACGTTTTTTGCCCCCACTCGACATTTCACCCTGAGCAATGCCGGCCATCCCCCGCCGCTATATTACGAAGTAAAAGCCAAGCGGTGGAGAATTTTGGAGGAAAAACAACAATCGGCGCGGGCGTTGCGCAACATTCCTTTAGGTGCGCTGCAAAAGGTGCGGTATGAGCCGCTGACCGTCCGTTTAGCGCCCAATGATTACGTGTTGTGGTATACGGATTCCCTGATAGAAGCACGCTCTGAAAATGCTGACATGCTAAGCACGGACGGGCTGTTGGATTTGGTGAACGCGCTGCCCGCTCCCGACGGACAAGAGTTTTTGAATTCGTTACTGACCCGATTGGGCTCGTACACAAATATGCGTCTGCAAGACTCAGACGATGTAACCCTTATCCTTATGCGGTGCACGGGAGAAGGGGCACAGGCCCCCTTGGAATATCGTCTCAAAGGCATGTTGCGGTTCTTTTCCAGCACGATTTGCCGAAACAAAGAAGCAAAAGACCCTATCCCGTGGCCTGAGGTTAGTATACCCAACATTCTGGGAGGCATTTTCCCTTTCTTTAACCGATTTTGGGACCCCACCCGGAAAAAATCGTAAGCTGATCCTGGCTTACGATCCGGGAAATCAAAAAATCTGTAACTACGGGAACAAAATCGCCTCCGATGAGGTTTAATATAAGTGAAATGAATAAGACGCCACATAAATTATTACTCACGACATTGCTGGCTGCAGCGTTGGTGTTTTCCTCGTTTGGGGATTCGATCAAATGCCCCTGCCCAGCGAAACACGGGCAATATACGGCAAAAAAGCTGGATTCAACTTCCTCTTGCTGTTCCAAGAAGATGGAGCTGTCTGCCGCGTCTCGGGACCATATTTCTAAAAGAAGCGGGTGCAGCGAGCTCGGCACTGTTACATTGAAACGGGTAGGGAAACGTCTATTTTCTGTTCGCTCGGTATGCCCTTGCTCTATTAATTTGTGCAAACGCGCGCTGCAGGCTGCTACTGTGGGATTTTTCCCGATGCGCAAGGTGGATAGTCCTTCTGAGCCGTACACAGCGACCGTGCGCACCGATAATGACAGCACCAGCCTATTTCGTGATTTTGCCTACGCCTCCTTTGTTTCCTCGACTCCCGATGATAGACCCCGATGTGATCTTCACTGTGTTTGGCGTTGTTGATAATACCCGCCTCTCTAATCCCGTAAGCTAATTTAACCTCAAAAGTCGATTCAACAAAGACGAAAATTGGATAAAACTATAAGGAGATACAAGATGAATACCCATCGTTTTGTCAAAGTCGTTCTTAGTCTTGCTTTGGTGCTCGGCGTTGTCGGGCTGATGTATCCGGCATATGCCGGCGAAAAATGCGCGGAGAAGTGCAACTGTTCCGCGGAAAACTGTAACTGTAAAGCAGATGGCGCCACCTGCAGCTCGGGCGACGCAAAGCAAACTGCCAAGTGCGCTGAGAAATGCGGTTGCCCTGATGGCAAGTGCCAGTGTGGTGACAAAGAGGGCAAATGCGAAAAGGGCAAGTGTGCCTCTACGTGTAACAAAGAGGCTGGTGACGCTGGTAAAGCCTCCTGCAACAAAGAGGGACAAAGCGCCTCACTAGAGAAGAAGGCTCACAAGGGAACGGTGCTTTCCAAAGCCTCATTTGAAGGTTCTTGGAGCCACGGTGCCCAGTCCAGCCACGTGAACTAGACCACGAGAAAACGAAGTCGGTTCAGGCCGACGCCCTCGGGCGTCGGCTTTTTTATTTGGACACCGCATGTATTGAGTGCCTTTGCTAGTTTTTGTTGGCTTACGTTGAGGAATTGAAGAAAGGATTTTTTATACAGAATGGCGTCAGCGCGTAACACCTCAAAGTAGGTCTGAGCCATCTACGAACCCTTTGAGCATTTAGAAATACGGGTTGTTTCGTACTACGTTCCAGTGCAGTATTGCCTAAGCGCTGCCATTGCGAGGAGTGCCGACAGGCACGATGTGGCAATCCCCTCAGGAATTCGAGCAAGACCCGGGGACAGAATAGGGCGCAACATGTTGCGCCCCTACAAAAAACCAGCGGGTTCCGGCGTCGCTTCGAAGACTCGCTCCTCGCCATGACAACCGGGGATATAAGCCTAGGTCGATTTCCTCGATGTGGTGCCAAGCCCTTGTGAACGTAAGCACCAAAAGAAGAACCCCTCCGAGACGTATCGTCTTGGAGGGGTTTTGAATAACTGAGCCGGCAACGACCTACTCTCCCACCCAGTTGCCCGGGCAGTACCATGGGCGCTGGCGGGCTTAACTACTGTGTTCGGAATGGGAACAGGTGTGGCCCCGCCGCTATAGTCACCGGCAAAAAATCTGCAACAGTGAATGTGGGGTAGCCGCTTCACAACGCGCCGCATGTCGTGAAGCGCAGAATTCCCTTTGAGGAATTTTAGCTAGAAGTGCAGGCCGCGTAGGGATACGCGGCGGCAAAAATAAGGCCAAGCCTCACGAGCGATTAGTACCGGTAAGCTAAGCGTATTGCTACGCGTACACACCCGGCCTATCAACCTGGTAGTCTTCCAGGGCTCTTGAGGGACTTGCGTCCAGGGAGATCTTATCTTGGGAGGGGCTTCGCGCTTAGATGCTTTCAGCGCTTATCCCTTCCGGACATAGCTACCCGGCTGTGCCACTGGCGTGACAACCGGAACACCCTAGGTCCGTCCACCCCGGTCCTCTCGTACTAGGGGCAGCTTCCCTTCAAATCTCCTACGCCCGCGACGGATAGGGACCGAACTGTCTCACGACGTTCTGAACCCAGCTCGCGTGCCACTTTAATCGGCGAACAGACGAACCCTTGGGACCTGCTTCAGCCCCAGGACGTGACGAGCCGACATCGAGGTGCCAAACCGCGTCGTCGATGTGAACTCTTGGACGCGATCAGCCTGTTATCCCCGGGGTACCTTTTGTCCGATGAGCAACGGCCCTTCCATACAGAACCGCTGGATCACTAAGCCCTACTTTCGTACCTGCTCGACTTGTAAGTCTCACAGTCAAGCTCCCTTCTGCCTTTACACTCTGCACACGATTTCCAAACGTGTTGAGGGAACCTTTGGGCGCCTCCGTTACCTTTTAGGAGGCGACCGCCCCAGTCAAACTACCCGCCAGACACTGTCCCCTGCCCGGTTTCACGGGAACAGGGTTAGTTTTCCGCCTCAACAAGGGTGGTATTCCAAGGATGGCTCCACCGAGGCTGGCGCCCCAGCTTCAAAGCCTCCCACCTATCCTCTACATGCTGAACCAGAAAACAATATCAAGCTGTAGTAAAGGTCCACAGGGTCTCTCCGTCCTGTCGCGGGTAGCCCGCATCTGCACGGGCAATGCAACTTCACCGGGACCCACCTCGAGACAATGCTCAGATCGTTACGCCATTCGTGCAGGTCGGAACTTACCCGACAAGGAATTTCGCTACCTTAGGACCGTTATAGTTACGGCCGCCATTAACCGGGGCTTCGGTTCAGAGCTGCCCCACAGTGAAGTGGTTGACTCCTCCCGTTAACCTTCCGGCATTGGGCAGGCGTCAGTCCCTATACATCGTCTTACGACTTTGCAGAGACCTGTGTTTTTGATAAACAGTCGCCTGAGCCTTTTCACTGCGACCCCAGTCGGCTCCGGGCGCAAGCCCGTCACCAACCAGGGCACCCCTTCTTCCGAAGTTACGGGGCCAATTGGTCGAGTTCCTTGAGGAGGGTTCTCCCGAGCGCCTTAGAATACTCTTCTCATCCACCTGTGTCGGTTTACGGTACGGACACCTGCAACCTCGCTAGAGGTTTTTCTCGGCAGTATGGAATCGGACAATCCGCTTCACCCGAAGGATCCACGTCCCTTAACGCCTCGGCGTATGTGCAGCCCGGATTTGCCTAGGCTGCCGCCCGCACGCTTAGCCCGCCTTCATCTTGCGAATACCGGCTGGCGGGTGCCCTATCCTCCTGCGTCACCCCAATCGCTCAAACGGTTGCGTGGTGGTACAGGAATCTTTGTGCCTGTTTCCCATCGCCTACGCCTTTCGGCCTCGGCTTAGGCTCCGACTAACCCCGCGCTGATTACCATTGCACGGGAACCCTTGGATTTTCGGCGAACAGGTTTTTCACCTGTTTTGTCGTTACTGATGCCGGCATGATCACTTCCATACAGTGCACGTGTCCTCACGGTCACGCTTCAACCCGTATGGAACGCTCCCCTACCGCTCTCCAATGCCCCGAAGGACATCAGAAAGCCCGTAGCTTCGGTGCCAGGCTTGAGCCCCGTTACATTTTCGGCGCATGACCACTCGACCAGTGAGCTATTACGCACTCTTTAAATGAATGGCTGCTTCTAAGCCAACATCCTGGTTGTCTGAGCAATCACACATCCTTTCCCACTTAGCCTGACTTAGGGACCTTAGCTGACGATCTGGGCTATTGCCCTCTCGACCACGGAGATTATCCCCCGTAGTCTGACTGCCGTAGTTCCACTACCGGTATTCGGAGTTTGGTTGGGTTCGGTAACCTGGTGAGATCCCTAGCCCATCCAGTGCTCTACCCCCGGTAGCTACCGTACGACGCTAGTCCTAAAACTATTTCGGGGAGAACCAGCTATATCCGAGTTTGATTGGCCTTTCACCCCTACCCACAGCTCATCCAAGCCTTTTTCAACAGACATTAGTTCGGGCCTCCATCTCCTGTTACGGAGACTTTACCCTGGCCATGGGTAGATCACACGGTTTCGGGTCTACTCCTTGCAACTATACGCCCTGTTCAGACTCGCTTTCGCTTCGGCTGCGGACCAGAGGCCCTTAACCTTGCTGCAAAGAGTAAGTCGCCGGCTCATTATGCAAAAGGCACGCGGTCAGACGGCCCGAAGGCACTGTCCTTCCACTGATTGTAGGCATGCGGTTTCAGGTACTATTTCACTCCCCTCTCGGGGTACTTTTCACCTTTCCCTCACGGTACTGGTTCACTATCGGTCACCAAGGAGTACTTAGCCTTAGGAGATGGGCCTCCCAGATTCACGCGGGGTTTCACGTGACCCGCGTTACTTGGGTACACGTTAAGGAGGTCTGCTCCCCTTTTGCCTACAGGACTATCACCTTCTATGGTCCCGCATATCCAGCGGTGTTCGGCTAGAGTGCAGATTTGTAACCTCCCCCGGGCTCCGTATCACCCGGAAAACGTGCCCCTCAACCCCCTGTACACAACGGATACGGCCTATGACGTGTACAAGGTTTGGGCTGATCCGCGTTCGCTCGCCACTACTAGCGGAGTCGCGATTTGCTTTCTTTTCCTCCGGCTACTAAGATGTTTCAATTCACCGGGTTGGCCTCGACAGCCTATGAATTCAGCTGCCGATCGCCGGGGTTTGCCCGGCGGGGTTGCCCCATTCGGAGATCCCCGGATAAGCTTGCTCGCAGCTACCCGAGGCTTATCGCAGCTATGCCGCGTCCTTCATCGCCTCTTGGTGCCAAGGCATCCACCACACGCCCTTACTAGCTTGGCCAAAAACCCTATTCCGGTTGTTCACCGGTATAGATCAAAGGTTATTTCGGCGCTTCTTGATTCGGTGTTGTTGTTTGCGACTACCCTCATTCAACTGTCAAAGAACAAATCCGACGTCCTTATTCGAACCATCGGTCTATGGTCAAAGGCATCTTCCGGCAGACGTTGCTGCCTTCGCTGCCTATGAAACCCGTGTCTTCGCTTGCCCGTTGTCTAACCCGTTGGTGGAGATGATCGGATTCGAACCGACGACCTCAGGCTTGCAAAGCCCGCGCTCTCCCAACTGAGCTACATCCCCGCTGCCTAAAAGTTCGCTGCGGGATGGTGGGCCCGAGTAGAATCGAACTACCGACCTCACGCTTATCAGGCGTGCGCTCTTACCAACTGAGCTACGGGCCCACGCCTTAAAGCATGGCGGCATTGTCCGCCCCTTGAATGCTGAATACGGTGCACGCCGCCGGCAGATACTTCTGCCAACCAACGAATGTGCGATCGACCTAGACCGCATCTCGTGCGAGACGGGTCTTGATGGATTACTCCCTAGAAAGGAGGTGATCCAGCCGCACCTTCCGGTACGGCTACCTTGTTACGACTTCATCCCCCTCACCGGTCACACCATGGGCGCCTCCCTCCCTTGCGGGTTGGGCCAGCGACTTCCGGTGCAACAGACTCGGGTCATGTGACGGGCGGTGTGTACAAGGCCCGGGAACGTATTCACCGCGTCATTGCTGATACGCGATTACTAGCGATTCCGACTTCATGCAGTCGAGTTGCAGACTGCAATCCGAACTGAGACCGGCTTTTTGGGATTGGCTCCCCCTCGCGGGATTGCAACCCTTTGTACCGGCCATTGTAGTACGTGTGTAGCCCCAGGCGTAAGGGCCATGATGACTTGACGTCGTCCCCACCTTCCTCCGGTTTATCACCGGCAGTCTCCCCAGAGTGCCCGGCCGAACCGCTGGTAACTGGGGACAGGGGTTGCGCTCGTTGCGGGACTTAACCCAACATCTCACGACACGAGCTGACGACAGCCATGCAACACCTGTCACCGGGTTCCCCGAAGGGCACTCCCGCCTTTCAGCAGGATTCCCGGGATGTCAAGCCTGGGTAAGGTTCTTCGCGTTGCATCGAATTGAACCACATACTCCACCGCTTGTGCGGGCCCCCGTCAATTCCTTTGAGTTTCAGTCTTGCGACCGTACTCCCCAGGCGGTGCGCTTAATGCGTTAACTTCGGCACGGAAGGGGTCGATACCTCCCACACCTAGCGCACAACGTTTACGGCGTGGACTACCAGGGTATCTAATCCTGTTTGCTCCCCACGCTTTCGAGCCTGAGCGTCAGTAACGCGCCAGAGAGCCGCTTTCGCCACCGGTGTTCCTCCAGATATCTACGCATTTCACCGCTACACCTGGAATTCCGCTCTCCTCTCGCGTACTCAAGCCGGGTAGTATCCAAAGCACTTCCGTGGTTAAGCCACGGGCTTTCACTTCAGACAGACCCGACCGCCTGCGCTCCCTTTACGCCCAGTAATTCCGAACAACGCTTGCAACCTCCGTATTACCGCGGCTGCTGGCACGGAGTTAGCCGTTGCTTATTCCTGGGGTACCGTCACAGCAAAGGCATTTCCTCCTCTGCTCGTTCGTCCCCCAGAAAAGGGGTTTACGACCCGAAGGCCTTCATCCCCCACGCGGCATGGCTGGATCAGGCTTTCGCCCATTGTCCAAGATTCCCTACTGCTGCCACCCGTAGGTGTCTGGGCCGTGTCTCAGTCCCAGTGTGGCCGGTCGACCTCTCAGCCCGGCTACCCATCGTCGCCTTGGTGGGCTATTATCCCGCCAACTAGCTAATGGGAGGCGGACCCATCTTTCGGCAGCGCTGTGAAGCGCCTTTCTTTCTCGGAGCCGGAGCCCCGAGAACCGTATGCGGTATTAGCGGCCGTTTCCAGCCGTTATCCCCCGCCGAAAGGCAGGTTATCCACCCGTTACTCACCCGTTCGCCGCTCTAGGGTCCCCTTGCGGAGACCTTACCGCGCGACTTGCATGTATGAAGCCTGCCGCCAGCGTTCGTTCTGAGCCAGGATCAAACTCTCCGATAAGAAAACTTGTGCGGAGAATCCAGCGTACTGTCTTCTCCGGAATCGACAGATTTCCTTAACGAAGGAAACTCATCAAAAAGGGGTTGGTTTGCCATCAGCAAACCAATGTTGTAATACGCTGGAACACTGCCGTGTTCCGCGATTACACACACCCGTTGTCTTGCAGGCATGCACCGTATTCAACTTTCAAAGAGCGGACGCGATTCCCGAAGCCCTTTGTCCCCGCAGGGACAAATAAACCGCGCTCGCGTAAGACGCTTTGTCTCACGCCCCAACACGATTTTTTCGGGCTAGCGCCCGGCAGGGCTGATTTCTCCACCCCTGCCCAAAACGTCTTTATACCACATTGTCTTGACTTTGTCAAGACCTTTTTTTCGGCACCATCTACCACCGCGCTTCGATGCCCCTACAGGCTTCGTTTCGTCGGCGCATCCGGTTTTTCCGAAAAGCGGACGCATAATATAACACACATCGAACCACTTGTCAAGTACTTTTTTCAAAAAATTTTTACTACCGATTATCACTAGGTTGAATTGCTCGGAACCTTTGCCAATACTGTGTTGAAGAGAGGTTTTGCTATGGCGTTTCTTATGACCGTCCAGGGGCCTATTGACGCGGCACGCGCTGGATTCATTCTCCCCCATGAACATCTTGTGGTTGACTTCTCCGGAGAAGATGTACCCGGCACCTTACGGTTCCATGAGGATCAAGCGTCATCCGTGATTCTGCCGCACCTCGATGAGGCGAAGCGTCGTGGTGTGACAACGTTATTCGAATGCACGCCTGCTTACTTGGGACGTGCCCCAAGTTTTCTGCGGCGCCTCTCGAAACAGAGCGGCATGCATGTGGTCACGAACACCGGCTACTACGGCGCCGCACAAGACAAATTTCTGCCGCGTGTTGTGTGGGAACTCTCTCCAGAACAGATCGCCTTTCGATGGATTCAAGAGTGGAAGCAAGGCATAGGCGACTCCAATGTGTTTCCGGGTTTCATAAAGATCGGCGTTGACCCAGGTCGACTCAGTGAGGTAGATGAACGTCTGGTTCGCGCCGCCGCCCTCACCTGCCGCGCTACCGGGCTCACCATTGCATCACATACCACCGACCGACTCTCGATGGAACATCAAATCGCGCTACTGATCGAAGAAGGTGTGTCGTCAAATCGATTTGTTTGGGTCCATGCGCAGTCCGTGCGAGACACGCAATTCCTTGTCGATGTCGCACGCAGGGGCGTGTGGCTGGAATTCGACGGCATTCAGGAATCGACCGTGGAGGAACATGTTTCTCTGGTTCGAGATATTCGAGACGCGGGGCTGTTAGATCGCGTGCTGCTTTCTCACGATGCCGGATGGTATTCGGTCGGCGAACCAAACGGCGGCACGTTCCGAGGTTTTACGACACTGATCGAAAAGGTCCTGCCCGCGCTACGACAAATTGGTTTTCATGAAGAAGCCCTACAACAACTCTGCCGCACGAATCCCGCGCGTGCGTTTGCCATCGACGCCGCACCGCCTTTAGGCGTGCCCGCATGATTCCTCCCTCTTTGATATTGCGGCATGTGCTATAACCGCCGCACCACAACTCCCACGAACTTATGCTGACCGCTCACGGACCAAAAAGGTGCGCATATATTTCTGATCAGGTAAGATATGCACATTCTGTCTTAAGAAATGATTCGGAGGAACCTATGACGCCCACAAAAAAACATAAACTTGCCGGACAACAAATGACCGGCGCAGAAATGATCTTGCAGGTTTTGGCGGACGAAGGCGTCGACACGATATTTGGGTACAGCGGCGGAGCAATTCTCCCCACGTATGATGCCATATTTCGCTACAACGCAAACAAGCCCACGAATGAACAAATTCGCCTCATCGTTCCTGCCAATGAGCAAGGGGCGGGTTTTATGGCGGCGGGTTATGCGCGCGCCAGCGGCAAGGTCGGATGTTTCATGGTCACTTCGGGACCCGGCGCCACCAACTGCGTCACCCCCATCCGCGACTCCATGGCGGACTCTGTCCCGGTGGTCTTGATTTGTGGACAAGTGGCGCGTGCTTCCATTGGTTCGGACGCCTTTCAGGAAGCACCTGTATTCAATATTATGAGTGCGTGCGCCAAACACGTCTTTCTCGTAAAAGACCCAGAAAAACTTGAAGCGACCGTGCGGACCGCCTTTGAAATTGCGCGGAGTGGGCGCCCGGGACCCGTGGTCATCGACGTACCCAAGGATGTGCAGAACTGGACCGGCATTTTCCAAGGTTCCGGTATGCTGCATTTTCATGGCTATGAAAAACGGCTTGCGGCGTTGCGCGCCTCGCGTATCACCAAATCCGAGGCGGCGAGTTTTTTCAAACTGCTGGCAAAATCCGACCGTCCCCTCATCTATGCCGGTGGCGGTGTGATCACCAGCAACGCTGCGGCGCAGTTGCGCTCGTTTTCGAAACGCTTCCGCATCCCGGTTGTCACCACCTTGATGGGCATCGGGAGCATTGACACGCGCGACGAGTTGGCGTTGCACATGCTCGGCATGCACGGAACCGCCTACGCGAACTATGCCGTCGAAGATTGCGATTTCCTCATCGCCGTCGGCGCCCGTTTTGACGACCGAGTTGCCGGCAAGGTCAGTGAGTTTGCGCCCAATTGTCAAGCCATCGCGCACATTGATATCGACGCCGCCGAGATCGGCAAGGTGAAGCCCGCACAATGGGCACATGTGGGCGATGCCCGCACAGCTTTAGAGGATCTCCTCGCCTACGGCGAAGGCTTCAAAAAAGATTTTTCCCGTTGGGTCAAGCACGTGCTCGAGCTCAAAGCCAAACATCGAATGAATTACAATCGGAAGTCGGATCTTCTGGAGCCCTACTATGTCATTGAGTGTCTTAACGAGATCACACAAGGCGAAGCCATTGTGTGCACCGGCGTGGGACAACATCAAATGTGGGCGGCACAGTATTTTGACTTCAAACACCCTCGCACCTGGATCACGTCCGGCAGCATGGGCACGATGGGTTTTGGCTTACCCGCATCCGTGGGCGCCAAGATCGCCAAACCAGACCATATCGTGATTGATGTCGATGGCGATGGCAGTTTGCGAATGAATCTGGGCGAGCTGGAGACGGTCACCACCTATCAAGTACCGGTGAAAATCCTTTTGCTCAACAACCTCGGTGACGGCATGGTACGCCAATGGCAAACGCTATATTTTGGAGAACGCTTCTCCGGTAGCGACAAATCATTACACAAAAAAGACTTCGTCAAAGCAGCGGAAGCCGATGGATTTCAATTTGCCAAACGCCTCCGCGACAAGGCGCATGTCAAGAAAACGCTGGAAGAATTCATCGCCTTTGATGGTCCGGCATTTCTCGAATGCCTGATTAATCCAAATGCTCACGTGTATCCGATGGTCGGCCCTGGAATGGGGTACAAAGAAATGGTCACGGGAGATTACATCGTTCCGCGGAAGATCGAACAGGAAAAAACAGAACACGAAGAAGTGGATATGACCAAGATCCCCGACCTGTTCTAACAGACAAAGAGGGTGCACCCATGGAAAAGTACAAAGCCCTTCAGTACATCCAAGACAAGTGCATTATTGCCGTGGTACGTGCCGATTCCGGCGGCGATGATTTGGTCCGGATTGTGGAGGCAGTCGCCGAGGGAGGCGTGCACTGTATCGAAGTCACCATGACCACGCCCGGTGCACTGGGCTGCATTGAAACCGCCGCAAAGAAATTGCAGGGGGCGGATGTCTTGCTTGGTGTGGGCACGGTGTTGGATGCAGAATCGTGCCGTTTGGCGATCCTCGCCGGCGCCGAGTACGTCGTCACCCCGACCTTGAAACCTTCTGTAATCGAGATGGCGCGCCGATACGGAAAACCTGTCTGTTGCGGTGCCTATACCCCCACGGAAATCCTTACCGCGTGGGAGCATGGCTCCGACCTTGTGAAGGTGTTTCCGGCGAGTGTAGGCGGCCCCGAGTACATCAAAGCCATTAAGGGACCTCTGCCGCAGATCCCGCTTGTTCCCACGGGCGGCGTAGAACTGAACAACATCGCAGATTTCATTAAAGCCGGTGCTGCGGCACTGGGCGTTGGGGGAAATTTGGTGAGCAAGAAACTCGTGGCTGCGCGCGATTTCGCGGGAATCACCGCCAACGCACGGGCATTCGCCGAAGCCGTCGCCAAAGCCCGAAACGCCTAACCCGCGCTTCCGCGCATCGTCCCGTCGCAGTTGACCACGAGTCGCAAGGCGACTTACACTGACGGTATGAGGTATTTGCGTATCCTCGGTATGGTAGCCTGCGTCGTATCGGGAAATGCGTTGGCTTTCTGCGATGAGACGAACAACCTGCTAGCCAATCCTGGATTTGAGGAAGTCTCCGATGAATCCCCGGCGGGCTGGCGCGTGTTCGTCATGCCGATGGACGGGGCTGAAGGACGACTCGATCCTGACACCGCATTTGAAGGACACTATGCGGCGTTTTTGCACAATCCCAAACCCTACCCCAAAGAGCCTGCTAACAACTGGAGTCAACACGTACTGGGAGACCTCGCTGACAAGGAACTCCAACTCAGCGGCTATATCAAAACCCTCAACGCCACCGAAGCCGCCATATGGGCACAATGTTGTACCAAGAATCCGTTTCAAGTTCTCAATGCCGCGAGCACCGCATCCAAAACCCCCATTCGAGGAACTCAAGATTGGACGCGCGTCGAACTGCGTTTCAAACCACCCGCAAAGACCGAGTTCATCACGGTGCGTTGTGTACTCAAAGGAGAAGGCAAAGCATGGTTTGATAATATCTGCCTAGCCGACGTCAAAAACCTACCGAAAGATATGGAACCGACGAGAAACCCTACCGAAGAAACGAAAGAGAATGACCCATCCAAGGGTGCGGAGAATACGACGCAGCCCCGCACGGAATCGCTGACCGCTCCACCACCAAAAACGAATACGACCCCCCAGCCCTCCCAGAACAACATGCTCGACGAGATTCGGGAATTGAATCTCCAATTGCGAGACGAAATCAACGCTTTAAGAGAACAAATCCAGTTGTTGGAAAAACAGATCACAGAAACCACACGTGACAAGACCACCGTTCCACCGACGAAGAACCAACAGCCTACCCCACCCGTGCCCCCGCTGGTACCTCACGGAACGACAGGAGAACTTACCACACCATGAAACTCGTCATTATTATTTCGTTATTAGTGGGTTTTGTGGGAGGTGGCGCGCTGTACATCCTTTGGAGCATATTAGAAACACCACGTGTGCCACCACCGCCGCCGGCGCCACCACCTGAACAAAAACCGCCCAAGGAGTCCTCCGCATGAAAGCACCCAGACCCTACATCGGCATGTGGTTTAAGTGTTGTCATGTGTATACCCGCATTTATCTAAACCGCGACGGCACCGCCTTCGTCGGGTTTTGCCCCAAGTGTGGCGCACGTGCTACCGTCAAGGTCGCGCCAGGCGGCAGCCGTTCCCGTTTCTGGAAAGCCGAGTAAAAACGTATCGCGCCGTTTGATAAAAACGACACCCAAAACAACAGGCGACATGCTTGCGCTACATTGTGCCCGATTCACGAAGACAAAAGGTATACCTCCTGCAAAGAGTCGCGACTATCAGAAGGTTTTCAGGCAACCACATGGGCGAAAACGCGTGACTTTATGATTTGATATGGTGCTTCCCCTAGGGACAAATAAAGAAGGAAGGTAATGCGTTTTGATGACAAGTGCATGAGTCCTGCAGCTGTGCTATTGTGATATAAGAAAGGATTGGTTTAGGGACGTATATGAAACTTGTTTCTATCGACAAGGTTCGACCGGGCGATGTCTTGGGGAAAAACGTGCTAGACGAGGCAGGGCAGGTACTTCTGCATGCCGGTGTCGAGCTAAAGCCGTCCTACATCCAGTCGTTGAAAATGAAGGGGTATACACGGCTATTCATCCGAGACTCAAGCGACCTCTTCAATGTGGAGCCGGACGAGGATTTGCGACCCGAGACACGTGCCAAAGCGCTGTCCACGTTGCGCAACGTTTATAAAGCCATAGAAAAGGAAACAGAGGCACTGCGTCGCAACTCGGTAGAGGATATCCAGAAGGTGTTTGCCTCGGACAGATTGAAGACTTTTCTCAAATCGGATGGTCCTCTGGGGCAGATCAAAACCTTAATGGCTTTTATCCTCGATGAGGTGTTGTCTCGTGCAACGCTAGCGGGGATGACCTCGATCAAATGTACGGATTCAGCGCTTTATGAACATAGTATTGATGTCTGTGTGGCGTCCGTGTTGGTGGCTACGAACCTGGGTTTGCCCTATCACCGGTTGCGACAACTCGCCGTTGGGGCACTGCTTCATGATATCGGCATGATTTTCATTGAAAAAGGGTTGCCAGAACCTGTCCGTGTACGTCATCATACGATTCTAGGATACGAATTGTTACGGAACAGCGAAGACCGGGATATTCTCGCACCGCACGTCGCCTACGAACACCACGAACATCAGGACGGAACGGGGTTGCCTCGGGGACTGGTGGGGAGCAATACGGTCGCTCGGGCAGAAACGGAAAACAAAGCGGTGCCAACGCTTGTCGGGGAGATCGTCGCCGTCACAAACGCCTACGACGTACTGCTTTCCGGTTCCGGAGACAGCCCACCCTTGACCCCCGATAAGGCAATCAACGTTCTCCAACAACGCGCGGGCACGCATTACAACCGCGAAGTAGTCAAAGCCTTCTTACGCGTTGTGCCTGTTTTCCCAAAAGGGACAGAAATTATCGTTACGGAAGGGAACTATATCGGCTACACAGGTATCGTTTTACAAGTCAATATTGTTCAACTTGATCGACCGCTCATCGCCCTTTGTCGCGATAAAGAGGGCAACGCCATCGAACCTATAATTGTCAATCTAGCCCAGGAGCCGGATATCAGCATCCGGGCTATTTGGGATATCTAAGCACTCTCTCTCGCGAAGGGCTATTATGCCGAGCAGATTATTTCGCCCAAGAGACTTCCGGCGGCGTTGCAAAATCTGCATACCGATCCGCCACCCGCGCCTCTGTCACGTCGCCGGTATGAACATAAACGCGATATTTGAATACCAGTTTCTGGCCCGCTGGAAGCGTGTAATCGCCATTCTTGGGTTCGGGGTCTTTTGCCGTAAAGGCGGCATAGCCAAAACAGTTTGCCCCCATCAGTCCATAGTCCCGCACGTGCCAACAGGTGGGATAACGGAAATTGCTAGGGTGGTCAAATAACGCAATGCCCACTACGCCGACGCCTTCCAGGGGACCTGAATAATCGCACCACGGTGAAGGTTTTCCCCAACATGCCGCCATGCCGCTCTTGCCCTCTGCGTTGGTTATAACTCCCTTGCCAAATTTTTCCGTCAGATCGTCCCGCATCCGCACGGAGACCAACCCCCCTTCCTTCGTGTCTTTGAACAGCGCATCTCCATAGTCAGCTTGGAACGTTATCGTCACATCAAAGATCCGGGTCTTTGGAGAGGTTGCATAGAACCGATACTCCCGTGTTTCAGAAATCACGGGTTCTTTCGCCTTGTTTGTCCAAATATTTCGTGAAAGGATCCAACCGTAGGCATCGCCGGAACCATAAGTTACCTCTTGGGGTATTTGATAACCCGAGTTCTCACCTTCCATCCAGCAATCCGCGCCATTGACATTTCCGTAAGCACTCCAGAATGATTTCTGGTGAGGATGGTCGTCCGTAAGCGCTTTCTCCCCCATAGGCCAGTTGCGGGTTATACTGATGTCCTCTTGTACATTCAGCGGCCACAAATACGGCTTTTTGTTTTCCTTGGAGTAGTAATACGCTGTAAACAACTGATCGTCTATGACAACGTTCAAAACGTCCTTGTCTTGTTGTTTCTCAATAACGACCCTCGGGGGGGTATCCGATTTTTCCAAAGATACCACATAGTGATGCTCTGTATTGGGTAAGGCGCCTTCCGACAGGAACACAAACTCTCCGTTCCTCACCGTGGCAGGAAACGTGTTGCCCGTCTTCGGTTCTAGTACCTGAACGCGCGTTGCCGGCGGTTCCCCTTCAAATGGTAACACAAGGGGAACCTGTTCGCTCATGTGCGCACCGGCTTTCAAGGTGATCTTTTTCCCATCCAGCGCGTCATGTTGCGCAGCAAAAACGGACAAGGAAATGCACAAGAGAATACATGACAAATAAAACTTCATCGTTCGACCCTCTCTGTTAAGTTTGCACCTGTATCCAAACCTTTGTAGTCTATCAGAGTATGCCCACATCCGCAAAGAATACAACAAATGGCTTTGCACTTTGAAAGGAGTTTGGTATGAGTTATCAAATTGGTATCGACACCATTCACCTGAAACCAACTCCTCGTCTAGCCCATACCGAGTATTGCTCTAACGATCCCCTGCGTCGAGAAGTTTTCCAGCGCACCGGCAAGTCTTTGGAAGACGCGTGGGAGTTTGACTTCCTGTGGTCTACCAACGACGGACCTGTCTCCTGGGCAGAGCGCGGTAGGACTACGGATATGGGGCACGCCGAGTTTTTGGAGGGCGGCGTTGACCGACGGGAACCGAAACCCTGTCCTTTTCGGGACGTCGAAGAGGTGCTTGCTTTTGATGCCGTGCAGGAATATGGCTTACCGAATTTCGACGACCTGGTGGCGTACTACCAGCAATCCTATCAGAACAACCAGGAAAAAAACCCACACCAGGTATACACCGCAGGCTACTACAAAACCATCGTATCCGGTGCCATCGAGGCGTTCGGCTGGGAAATGCTGCTTCAAGCCGCAGCAGACAAAAAGCGGTTTGAAAACGTGCTGGACTCCATTTTCCGCTTGAGTCTCCATCATTTCCGAGCATGGACAAAAACAACCGCCCAGGTCTTCATTTGTCACGACGACATGGTATGGTCGGAAGGACCGTTCATGGATACGGCGTTTTATCGTTCCGTTATTTTCCCGCGCTACGCGGAACTTTGGAAAGTACTAAAACAAGCCGGCATGAAAGTGCTCTTTTGTTCGGATGGAAATTGGACGGAGTTTGTTGAAGACATTGCTGCCGCAGGCGCGGATGGCTTTATTTTTGAGCCGATGGTTTCCCTAGACCACGTGGTGTCGAACTTAGGAAAAACCCACGTGATCGTGGGCAGCAAAGTGGATTGCCGAACACTGACCTTTGGCACAAAAAAAGAAATTCAGCACCAAATAGATGCCACATTACAGTTAGCCTTTGATTGCCCCGGGTTCATGTTTGCCGTGGGAAACCATATCCCGAGCAATGTGCCCGTGGAAAACGCCTTGTTCTACTTTGACTATCTGCAGCAACACTGGAACCGTCCCTAGTCACCGGTCTAGCAAAATCAAAACCGCAAGCGTTCAGGAGGCTTGTGATTCCGGCAAGGGGAGTCGCTCTTTTCGTCCCGGGCGCCGATGATAATCTTCTTGTATCGTTTGCGCCAGCACCTCGGGCGCGTCAACCCTATGCGCGACCAAGAACTGGTATAGATAACCCGCCCGCGAAGCCAGCGATAGCTCGTGGGTACGGCGAGCCGCTGACCACAAAAAATCCGCAAAAGATACGTACGCCTTAGCAGGGGAATTTCCCGCACGTTCGAGCAATTTTAACGACGCCGGGAAATAATGGGAGTTATAGAATATCTCCAGGTAACGCGCCAAGCGTTTTAGGCGTTGCATCTCCTCAAAAGAAATCCATGTTGTCTCCAACACTTCGTACGGGGGATAGGGCGCAAAGACGATCGCACCTGACTCACCGTATTTTGTGATCGCGGTACCTTTTAACCGTTTTAGTATTCCCAGCTGAATAACGGCGGGTTGTAACGCGAGGACATTGTCCAAGGCACAAAGAAACGTTTCCAAGGTTTCGTAAGGCAGCCCCGCAACCAGATCGACATGCACCTCGGCACAAGTCCGCTCACGAACTGCCCGCAGATTCTCAAGCCCTTTGTTCACGTCTTGATATCGCTCGATCGCTTCTAGCGCCGCAGGAGTTGTTGTCTGAATACCAGCCTCCAGGTAAAGTCCACCGGGAGGAAAGCCAGAAAGTACTTCGATGGTGCTCTCTGTCAACCGATCGGGCAAGATTTCCAAATGAAGCTGCATTCCCTCGCGCCAGCGTTCGCGGAAAAATCTCAAAATGCACTCCGACCTTGCCGGAAACAGGTTGAATGTGCGGTCTACGAACGTAAATCGCCTCGCACCCCGCTCCAACAAACGATCGAATGCTGGGAATAGCCGTTCTATGTCGAATTCTCGCACCTGCGAGTCCCGTGACGATAGACAAAACGCACAACGAAACGGACACCCCCTCGAACTCTCCACGTAAATGATCCGCTGGGCAAGGTCTTCTTCACCATACGTGTCATACGGAAATGCCAGTGCGTTCACATCCAGCGGTTCGGAAGTTACCACCTTTCCCCTCAAGGTTTCCCCGTTCAAAAGGCGGTGTGCCATAGCCGGAAACACCTGTTCTCCCTCCCCCTGCACTAAATAATCCGCAACGTGGAACAACCGCTCCTTTTCATACTCATAACTTATTTCCGGTCCCCCAACCACCAAAATAATGTCGGGACGTAACGCCTTCAGCACTTCCGCCACCTGGGTCAACACACCAATATTCCAAATATAGACGCCCAACCCCACGATGTGAGGATTTGCCGCCAAGATAGCTTCCACAATTTCAAGCGGCGGTTGCCCTAATACAAACTCCTGAACCCGCGTCACTGCCTGCAAAGGACCCATATTCGCATAGATCCACCGCAAACCAAATGCCGTGTGCGTATACCTGGCGTTCACCGTAGCCAAGACAATGGAAATGTCTTTATGCGTGTTCATTCGTTCTTGCTGCCCGAATACCTAGAGTCCCATTGTAACAGATACGGGATACCGCTTATCACAGTAACACGGGAGCGAAACACAAAAGCGGCTCCTTGCGGAAGATTTGTCGCCCAGGAAGAACAAAATGGGGTATAGTATGTGTTATTAGTGAGTGTTGAGTGCGGTGTTCTAACGTTAGCATGAACCGAAGGGGAGATTGCAATGAAGATTCGGGCGTTTTCGAAACGGATGGGTATTGGACTTCTGGCGTTGGTGGTATTCAGCATGCCAAGCGTGTATGCCGGAGAGAAAAGCCCTAACGGCAAAACAAAGGAAGCAACTTGTAGTAAGTCAGGGAAAACCACCCCTGTAAGCAACGCAACGGATGTCTGGTGGGGAAATCGAGGCAAAGCCTTTGGAAATTATATGAAGTTTGCGAAGGCGGAGGTGCCGCCGTACCAAGAAGCTGCCCCTGCCAAGTTTGACACCATCTACTTTGATTTAGATAAAGCCATGCTTCGACCCGATGGCATTACAGTAGCAGAGAAGGTTTTAGACTACATGAAGACCCACCCGGATGTCCGTGTGAGAATAGAAGGCCATTGTTGCGATTTATACACGGACGCTTACAACCAAAAATTGGGTATGCGCCGCGCGGAAGCCGTAAAAAAATTCCTAACCCAACACGGTATAGATTCATCTCGTATTGAAACGGTGAGTTATGGTGAGAGCCGCCGCGTTACTACTGACCCGGCTCAACGCCACTTAAATCGGCGAGCGGAGGTGCTTGTCATCGTTTCCGGTGCGGACCAACGCTAAAGATTCCCTCACTTCTTCACAATAAGGGCCCCGTTGCTTCCCGAGGCAGTTTACGCTACCGCAGCAGGATTGAGAAAAGGCCATATCAGGTCTTCGGGTGATAAGCCGATACTGTCGCAAACCTTTTGTGGGGTGTAGTTCCCTTTTGCATCTTCAATGGGTTCTGGCGGACACCCCACGCGAACGAGCATGTGAGAGTCGCTACCTAAAGAAAACTTAACTCCGTGCCGCCTACCTTCCACTACCAGGTCCTTAAACCACCCGAGCGCATTGACGACGCGATATGGATTTATCTCAAGAGCAACCCTTGCTTTGGCTAGTTGCTGTAAAGTTTCCACAAGTTCTTTTTCTTTATACTTTTTCATCGTTTGTTTTGCCAACTGAACATCGCAATAGTCATTGAGAAAAGGGTGGGCGATAATGGTGACAAACCCGAGTTGGGCTGCCCCTCGAATCATGGCAAGGTGATGGCTGGCGTAGTTCGCCGGTGTGGGGTTTTTTGGCTTTTCAACAACCGCCAAATGGTAGTGGTTGCATGAAACGATAACGAAATCAAGGCGTCGTGCCATTTCGGAAGACAGGGCGCATTCTTGGGGCGACAACATGGTGGCTTCCGCTCCCACAAGGACACGACAAGGGCTAGGCGACGCGGAAACATCGGCTCGGTTTGCAGCCGCAATCGTTTGAAAACGCGGTTGTTGTTCGACGGTGTCGATGTGGTCGGTCAATCCAGCTAAGAGAATGTTTCTCTTTTCCAGGGTTTCGATGATGGCTTGAACCGTATTGGATGGCTTTCCGCAATTTGACCGGAAAGTGTGAATGTGCAGGTCTTGTTGGATATCCACGTTGTGGGTTGTTCCGGAAAAAGGTTTTACTTGCGTGCTTGGTAGTTGTGTTCTAGTATATAGTTTTAGGCAAAACGAGGCAATTTCTTAAGCATGAAAACTCCATAAGCCCGAGGGTAATCCAAAGAGATGGAAGAACCAACTATCTTAATCGTAGATGATAACCCAGTGAACCTCAAAGTTTTGAGGGCATTGCTCTTGAAAGACGGCTATGGGTTGATCGCCGCAAACACGGGGCAGGCAGCGCTGGATATGGTACGTGAAAACCCCTCGTTTGATTTGATCATCCTTGACGTGGTTTTGCCTGACATCAGTGGCATTGAAGTCTGCCGAACGTTGAAACAGGACCCCCGCACCTCGCATATCCCCATTATTTTGATTTCCGCCCAACGGACAGACGAACAAAGTATCAGTAACGGGCTTGAAACCGGCGCCGATGGTTATCTAACTCAGCCGATTGACGATCGGGTGTTGCGGACATGGGTGAAAACGGTTCTCCGTATCCAAGAATTACAGCAACAGGCCACCACAGCAGATAAAACAGTCGCTGAGGATGACCTGGCGATATTTGAGCGGATCCGACGTCTGGCGCATGCCGTAAATAATCCATTGCAAGCCCTCTATGCCGCTGCGGACATGCTGGCGTTTCATTTTAAGGACGATCCTCGTGCCCAAACGTTGGTAACCGAGATCCTTGTAAATGCTGAAAAGGTTGCGGAGTTGGTGGGTGAAACCAGCATGATGGCGCGCCAACGTTTGGAGACCCTACGTAAAAAACAAGAGTCCCAAAGCTGACATCAAGGCGGTTCTTTACCATAAAAATATGATGCGGGCATGTTGTCTGCCTAGTCTGGGGTAAACGAGCGAAGCCGACACGTTAGCCTGTCCACCGTGCAAGAAAGTCGACCATCAAACATGTTTTTAAATAAGCCAGATACGCGCTCGAGCCATTTGCTTTTTGCGGCGTTATTCGCCGTGCCGACGCTACTGGCGCTCTTCTCGGCATTTCCCGGAATTGGCGCGACATTTCTTGCAGATGACCATGTACTCGTAGAAACCGGTCGAACAATTGTTGAGCACGATCCGTTGTTGCCGTTTCGCGGCCATTTCTCGGGCTCCGTCGCGCCAGGTTTACCTGCCTATTACCGTCCCTTGTTTGCCCTCTCATTTGCGTGGGATCATTTCGTTTGGGATTACAACCCCTTTGGCTATCACTTGACCAATGTGATACTTCATTTAGCAAATACCGGGCTGCTTTATGTCTTGTTACGTCGAATCGTAACACGAGACGAAACCGCCCTCCCTTGGCTCTCTGCGACGTTTTTCGCCGTCCATCCGCTTCACGACCTTGCTGTCAATTGGATCTCCGGACGTGGTGACCTATTGTGCGCCTTTTTTATGTTGTGCAGTGTCTGGTTATTCCTCATCTTTTTACAGCGTGGGAGCCGTGTCGCGTTCCTGTTTTCCTGCATTAGCGGCATGTGTGCCATGGCGAGCAAGGAAACAGCGCTGGTGCTGCCAGCAATTTTGATAGGCTTCTGGGTAACCTGTCTTCCAAGCTCTTTTTCTTCTTCCGAAGTTTGGGCAGTAGTAAAACCAATGGCACCGTTTGCCGCTTTAGCCCTGTTCTTCATCGTTACGCGCCTGTACCTATTCGGATATGACGCTTTTTTCCCGTCGCACGCCGGAGGCGTTATACAGAATTGTTTCTGGACACTGCGACGATTGATTTTCCCATGGACAATTTCGTTGAAAGAAATGGTAAGAATCCATCCGATAGTACTTTTTGGTTTGTCGCTTGGTTTCGTGTTGGTTTTCCTGCCGCTTGTTCCACGAATGAAAAAACGCCTCGCCCTATTTGGATTGGTGTGGCTGGCGCTCACGTTCCTACCCGTGGCTACTCTGGCAAATCCTTGGCGTGTATATGTTCCGACCATCGGATTTTGCATCCTCCTTGGGGTGTTGACTCAACCCACACGAAATATAAAAGGGAAATTTGCGCTTGCCGCCACCGTACTGTTCCTTCTCATAAGTGGTGTTGAGTTGAAAGACCGATTTCATGCGTGGCGTCTAGCGGATAACGCAGCCAGGAATATCGAAAAAGATTTTGTGTTTTCCTATCAAGCGGGAGCAAACTACTCTCCCATATTCCTTTGCATCCCTGGAATGATTGGAGACATCCCGGTCTACATGTTCGGGCTGGACATTCGACTCCGCTGGGCTATTGGCAGGCAAGACCTATCCCCGGTGGTATGTTCCTATGTTGTTCTTCCGCCTGCATATGACCCACGAGCCATCACGTTGACTCGGGAATCCGATACGGTGTGGCGCATCGCGTTGTCTGATCCCCGCAGCCGATTCGAGTTTCCAGATATACCCGAATGGTCTTCGGCTACGGGCATGTTGCAGACCGGCATGACACACACAACCTTCTGGGGCACGGTAGAAATTTCTGGCGTCAATGCTGCAGGAAAAGCCAACGAAATCGTTGTCGACATTACACCCCGTTATCTTGAGGGACAAAGACAGGTGTACTTCTTTTCCAACGGGCGATTGCGCGCCGAACCTGTCGCGAAAGGAGATTTATCATGATGACGATCTCTTCTCTTCTGGCGGAGCCCGTTCGCAATCAGGAATTCCCGGTAACCACCAAAACGATCTTTCTTGCTCACGCTGCTGTGACCGCTTTACCTCACGTTGTGGTAAAAGCCATGGAGGAATTCTTGCGACAAGCTTCGTTGGGCTCCCAAGAAGACCCGGTCATTTGGGAAATCGTTCAAAAAACGCGCGAAACTGCCGCACGACTTTTGGGTTGCCATGCGGATGAAATCGCTTTGCTTGGACCAACTTCTATCGGTTTAAATTTGGTTGCGCAGGGCCTTCCATGGAAACCGGGGGACGCCGTCATTTTCTATGGAGACGATTACCCCTCAAACGTTTACCCGTGGCGCGCGTTACAACAGCGGGGTGTGACTCTTATACCGCTTCAGCCCGAACATCCCGGAGTTATCACGTGGGAACACATCGAGTCGATGCTGACACCTAGCACACGGCTTGTCGCTCTGGCTTCCTGCCATTTCTTGAGCGGCTATCGAATAGATATCGACACCATCGGTAGAAATCTACACGAGCGCGGCATTCTATTCTGTCTGGACGGCATTCAAAGTTTGGGCGCCTTTCCTGTATCCGTAGACCATGTGGACTTTTTGAGCGCCGATTCACACAAGTGGTTGTTGGGACCATGCGGTGCGGGCATTTTCTACGTCCGCCGCTCCTGTCAAGACATCCTCACGCCTACTTTGTTGGGATCGTGGAACGTAGTTTCGCCAGGTTTCATTGCTCAAGACAAATTTGCTTACTATCCCGGAGCCCGCCGCTATGAACCCGGCACGTTGAACCTGCCGGGTATCGTCGGCATGCATGCCGCCATGGAACTATTGCTCACTTTGGGGGTAGAAGTCATAGCCAATCGTATATTGCATTTGAGACGGTTTTTTGTGGAGGGCCTGCGCTCTCTGGGGTATCGTCTTTATTTGGAAGAGTTCGATACCCGACCGCAAGCCTCCGACAAAGAACGGTCCGGGATCATTTCCGTAGAATCGCGCGGTCGAGACATCCAAGAACTTGCCACCCGCTTGGAAACCCACGGCGTGGCTTTTTCCTTGCGCCGCAGCCGCAGCGGCAAAGAATTCTTGCGATTTTCCCCACACTTCTACAACACCGAGGAGGAACTCCAACGGGTTCTTGACTTGATGAAAACTTAGAACCTCAGGATCTTCGGTCGTCTACGACAGGCACCGCATCGCCGTTGTAAACGATGTACGGCGGTGTGTCCCCCTTGCCGGCAACAACATGCACACCGTCCGGAAGGAACACAAGTTCTACGAAATCATTGAGTGACGCACCGGAAATGTGGTATTTACCCGCGCGTATTCGGTCTCCCTTGCAAACAACGAGACGGTCCAGACCTTCCTTGTCATAAGATATCCAGGCGATCTCGCCGCGGAATTCGATGTCGTGTTGGGGTTCCAATATGTCCGCCGGTCCGCGACCGTCCACAAGCAAACACACATCGGCGCCCCCGTCAGCCCGCGAAATCTCTATGCCCACGAAATCTTCGGGCAAAGGTCTGTTGCCGGGCGTTTCGAGCGAAAGCCGATGGATTTGGCTGATGAATCGTTTCGTTTCGTAAGGCTCAATGACACTGACGAAGGCGCTTCTCAACGGCGGCGTGTCGGCATTTCGTTGAATCCACACTCGAGGAATCCACGTTTCCTGCCCTTGCCCGTACAGAGTGGTTTCAATCCATGCCTCCGCTGTCCCGGCGGAACACTTCGGAGTCAAGTCCGTATATCGCACATGTATTTCTCGTCCCGGAGATAAGTACCCGTAGGGATCGGAAAGGCGCCAGTCGACCGACCAACCCACGGCAGGAGACATGTCTCCCCGGTAGTTGCGCATCTCCGCCTCGTAGTTGTAAGGCTCACATGGTTGCAGCTGCAAACCGTCGATGGTGAGTTCCCCGAAAAACGAGTGGAAAAACTTGGTGTGTTGTTTGCCGCCAACAACGAATAAAGCATCAATGACATAAAAGTCTTCCGGACTCACATCAATTAAAATCGCGGTACGTTCAAATTGCTCGCAGCCCTCCACCGCATCCGGACACGCAGCACGCACGGCGCGGAACCGTTCCCCAAGTGCCCAAAGCGTGCACGTACCTGCCGCTTGGCGTGCCTGGTCTTTTCCATCCACCACAACAGTGTTATGAGAGGCAGGTATTTTGTACCAGACAGCTTTGGGTGCAGTCCATCCACCGTAACCGACCGGCGGATAGCCGAAATCCGGCATCAAATCAAGACCTTTGGCGTAGAGCCCCAAATTCAGCGCATCCGCATGCCCGTGAGAACCGTACGAATCGTAGTCCAACCAGAGCGCTCGCTGATGTTCCCCTTGTCCGCTTCGCAAAATCGCGAGATGCCATGCCTGTTTGTTGATGCTGTCTCGGGGAATCTCGGCGCCGCGTTCCTCGATGATTTTTTGGAGCTGTTCTTGGAACACCGCTGGATCCGCGCAGAAAAGGTCATACGGTAGACCGTCCACGCTATGGTCGTTTAGTTTGTATATCAACTGAGCAAACGCGACATCATTCGTAACGGAGTACAAGTCCCATAGAAAAGTCGCCATAGAAGGCTCAACTCCAGGCGTTTTACTAAATGCCACGCCGGCATAGTTTGGATTCTTTTTCCCAAAAGTACCTGTATCGCCGCTGCGGGGGTACCATTCGTCCATGCACCATGTATCCAAATGAAACCGATACATATCGTGCAGCGCAGGACACTGTTCATAGACCATCTTCAGAAACGTTGGCTCGAGCCGGGTGAACAGTCCCAGCCACGATGCCATGGCGTTTGGCGCGATACGGCCATAGCCGTCCAAACCCTTTTCTCCGCTCACGCCATCGACCGCGGTTGCTTTTAACAACACTTCGTTGAGGGCTTTGTAAATCTCCTCCCGATTCGTAGGCCAGGCGAGCACTGTTTTCAGTGTGATCATCGTGATATCTGTCCACGGGTAGTTGGACTCGATGCGGTTACGGTGCGCCAGGGTTTCATGAAAAAGCCCCTGTTCGATATTCCGCTGAATATCTGCCCAACACCGTTTTGGGTTTTCTATGCCGTAGCGAGCCGCTTTTTCAGACAGAAAAGCCACACACTCGGCTTCGGCTTTTCGCGCCTCTTCAAAAACCCGATCGTATGCCAGCGCCACCCTAAACATCTCACTACACGCATCGTGCCATTGCGTGATCTGTCCGCGCGCCAATTTGGGATCTTCGTACACTTCGCCTTGTTTACTAAAATCGTACTGGGGGAAAATATCAGCAAGACGGTCAAGTAAAATGGTTGTTTTGACGGCATATTCAGGCTCCCCCGTCACCAAGTAAGCGGCGCTCAAATTGACCAAACCACTCCAAATCAGTTTTTTCCATTGACCGTAAATCAGATAACATCCTATAAAACGCCAGCGATGCCCCTCCGCAACGTAGCCCTCGCCATCGTCTACACCAAACAGATGCAACGGATCGTTGGGATCAGGATGTTCGGTGTTGAACAGCAAGGATCGATCCGCACGGGACGGCTGAAAAATGCCGTGCTCGTCCATGCCACTTTGATAGAACGCGGCAAAATCGTTCTTGGGGAAGAATTCCCCACAATTCGGACACCTCACCTTCCAGGGGTGCTTAAAAGGATCAATCTCCCAGGCATACATCCGAACATCCTTTTTACATGCCGGGCAATAACCATTCGACCATACCATCCAAGACCGCGTAATCGTCGGACCAAAAATCATCGCCCACAACTCATCATTCGAGAGGGCACGCCAAGGTTCAGCCGCTTGAAGAATATCTTTCTTCATCGCCGCAGCCCACTCATATTGCTCGGCGTTTTTTCGCGCTCGTTCGACAATTTCCAACGGATAAAAGGCACTTTGGGTTTTGACTAAAGATGTCTGTTCCATAGGCTCCTGCCCCCAGCTCGCGAATGTCGCCACGAATCCAACAGCAAGTACCAACGCCATCAACCTTTCAAGTCTCATAAAGGGGCTCCTTAAGATAACCCATCAACAGTATGTGAGATACGCGCTGTAAATTTCGCGGAGAAACTCGCGCTGATCCCATGACCAATACTCGTTTGAAAAGATTTCTACCTCAACAAAGCCCGTAAAGCCAGCCTGTTCCACCCAGCCTCGAATCTGACGAAGAGGAATGCATCCTTTGCCCATCAGCGTGCGATCATTCAAGAGGTCCCGTGTCGGAGTCCGCCAATCGCTCACGTGAAACGAAAATAACCAGGACCGGGCACGACCAATTTCTTCCTTCAACTCCGGATCCCACCAGAGATGATAAACGTCTACGGTGACACCGACGTGCGGATCCGCCAAGGCTTCCACCATATCATTCGCTTGTCGCAGGGTGTTTATGGCGGAGCGGGAGTCCGCGTACATCGGATGCAAGGGTTCTATGGCAAGCTTGACGTTAGCTGCTGCCGCATCAGGCAAAACCGTTGCAATCCCTTCTTGGATTTGGCGCCGTGCATCGGCAAGTGGTATACCCGGCTGCGCCCCGCACACCAGCACAATGAGGGGGGCGCCTATCGCCGCCGCCTCTTCGATGATCGTACGATTCTCGTCTATGGCTTTTTGCCGTTCGCCTTTCGTCGCCCCAGGAAAGAATCCCCCTCGACAAAGACTTATCACCTCCAGCCCCGACTGTTCGAGCATCCTTCGCGCCTCCGGGATTCCCGCAGCGTGCAAACAATCTCTCCACACCGTAATCCCTCGCACGCCAACTCGCTCATATTCAAAAATGCACTCTTGCAGGGACCAGGGCTTGGTTGTAATCGTATGGATACCTAACCGAGATAAGTCAGAAAAGGCCTTCGGTTCCGTTTCGTTACACACCATTTCACCTCCAGTTGACGTCAGCAAAGGATACTACTTTCTCTTAAGACAATGAAAACAATTCTACGGCTTTCCCCCATGAACGTTTGCGGCCCCACCTTCTCCCCCTGTTGTCATTGCAAGGAGTGCCGCCAGGCACGACGCGGCAATCCCCCCGGGCGTCCGAGGATAGCCCTGACTTTGCCCTTGGTCCTCTTGCGCTGCGCGGGTAAGGGGATTGCTTCGTCGCTTCGAAGACTCCGCTCCTCGCAATGACAACACTGACGTATAGTCCCGTAAACAGACGAGGAGAAACGCACCACAAGAGTTGACGTGATAACCAGGTTGTGCTAATTTGCCACGTGACGTGGTCCAACTAATAGGAGTCAATTTCAGGATGGCAGAAATGCGTGGTACCACCGTGGTGTGTGTGCGTAGAGATAACAAGGTCGCATTAGGCGCGGACGGGCAGGTGACCATCGGGGCTACCGTCATGAAGGAGAAAGCCGTGAAAGTGCGCCGCCTTGCCGAGGGGCGGGTGTTGGCGGGGTTCAGTGGTTCGGTTTCCGATGCGTTCACGTTGTTTGAACGTTTTGAAGGAAAACTGAAAGAGTTTCATGGAAACCTGCCACGTGCCGCCGTGGAATTGGGCAAACAGTGGCGGACAGACAAATATTTGAAAAATCTGGAAGCCTTACTGGCTGTGTGCGATCGGGAAAAAAGCCTGCTTATTTCGGGCAGCGGCGAAGTAATTGAACCGGACGACGGAATCATTGCGATCGGGTCGGGCGGTCCTTACGCCTTGGCGGCGGCACGCGCGCTGATGAAGCATTCGCAGTTGAGCGCTCCCGAAGTTGTTCGAGAATCGTTGATGATCGCCGCGGGCATTTGTATTTACACCAACACCCACCTTACCGTGGAAACGCTTGACGACTGAATCAAAAAATCCACTCGTCTATTTTCGCAGCCGCGCAATCAGGTTGGTCGTAGAATATCCTTCCACACCGGGAATAATGGCGATACGGCCACCGTATCCTTCAACCACTCGGCGTTCTTCCTGCACAATCGTTTCGATCGTGTAATCCCCGCCCTTGGCGTAGACGTCGGGCTTCAACACCTGCAGAATAGGCACGGTCGTAAGATCGTCAAACAGAATGATGTAATCCACGGATTCCAATGCCGCCAGCACCAAAGCACGCTCGTTCTCGGGAACGATGGGACGCTCAGGTCCCTTGTTTTTGCGAACGGACGCGTCGCTGTTCAATCCCACAATCAGGACATCGCCCTCCGCGGCAGCCCGCTGAAGATATATGATGTGGCCAATATGAATGATATCGAAACACCCGTTTGTCCAGACCACCCGTTTGCCTTCTGCTTTAAACCGCGCAACAATTTCTTTCAGCTCGTCAAGCGTTTTCAATTTGGAGGGACCCCCTTTGCCAAAAAGAGCCTGTTCCAGTTCAGCGCGTGGC
>Ga0116166_1000201_pt1 | contig 59209 bp, 51 predicted proteins | sample AD_JPNMR2_MetaG_FD_89884 | JGI IMG/M metagenome (GOLD analysis project Ga0116166, IMG submission 89884) | Active sludge microbial communities of municipal wastewater-treating anaerobic digesters from Japan - AD_JPNMR2_MetaG | ecosystem: Engineered > Bioreactor > Anaerobic > Digestate | place...
TTCACCTTTTCGTAATAAGGCATAACCTAATTTATATAAAGTTGACATTTCATTCTCATTTAATTCTAATGATTGAGTTAAATGTAATTTTGCCTGCTCAATTAATTGATTTATTCGGTCTGGTGGTAAATTTGGATTCGTAGGATTCTCTCCGCCGCCTGCATATTCGAGTTCACCCATACCAATTTTAAGTAATCTATCAGCAGTCCAGATAGTCTTTATTCTGTAAAAATAAATAATAAATAAAATTGTAAAAATAATTGCTAATGGATAAATTAAAATGTTTGTTTGTTGAATTCCTTTCTTTTTAAAATATTTCTTTTTTTCTGCTAATATTTCTTCTTCTTCTGTTCGTTCGCCGATTTTAATTATAGCGAAAGTAAGCCCCATAATAAAATAAGTAATAAAAGCATCAGAATGCCAACGCATATTTACACTTGCTAAATTGTCGCCCAGAGCACCAACAGTTCCAGCAATACAGCCAATAGTAAGATGTTTTAAAAATTCATCTTTTGTAGTTGCAACAAATTTAATACTAAAATAAAAATAAGTAACTAAAAGCCATAAGAAAATACCTAAACCAATTATTCCTGTTTCAGATAAATGTTCTAAAAATTCACAATGCGAATGTCTTGTATTATGTGATACACCACTTCTATGATACATTGTTGGTCTGAATTTAGGAAATGTTAATTGGAAAGTTCCGATGCCCTGCCCAAATAAAGGTTTATCAGTAGTCATACGCCAGGCACCAGTCCACATACGAAAACGAACTAAATTAGTTCCATAATTTGCTTGAAAAACACTGGAAAATTGGCTTCGCATTTCTGGCCATAAAATAAAAATTATGATAAAAATAATAATGACACTAATTATTGCTACAATTAAAGAAAGAAGTATATTCTTTTTAAGAATAAACTTAAATTGTCCAAAAAAAATTTGTAATAAAAAGAAAATAAAGAATAAAGCAGGAAGTCCAATAAAAATAACAGAACGGTTTTTAGAATATAAAATAGTAAAAATAGTAAAAATAGTAATAATACCAAGAACAATTTTATCAGACCATAATTTACGAAGAAAAATAAAAGACATAATAATAGGAAATAAATTAATCATAGCACCAGCAAAAAAGTTTTTATTACCATAAAAAGAAACATACGGTTTTTGTCCACCCCAATTAACAGGGTCCATATCAACAAAAGGTAATTGAAGAATAGCGTATCCAACTGAAAGAATAACAATAAAGAAAATTAAAGCAATAATAATTTTTAATCGTTTTCTTGAATTTACATATTTAATAGTTAAAATAGCAATTAAAAAATAAGAAGTAAAATTCGCCATTTCTTCTAACTGATAATTTTTAAAAGGATGATAATAAGCAGAGATAGTAGCCATAATAAGAAATGCAACAATTGGTAAAGATAATTGATTATCAGAAATAATAAATTCTCTTTTTTGGAGAGAATCTAAAATAAAAATAAAGAAAATAAAAGTAGAAATTAAATGAAGTGCTGATGGCTTGATTAAAACAATATTTTGAGTATAAGTAGTAAACGCTAATGGGACAACAATAAAAACAAGACAAATACCGAAAAAAATAATATAATTAAATTTAATACTTAAATCATTCATTTCATTAAAACTCCTTAAATAAATAAATAAAAATCATATAAATAATTTATTTTTTTTCGTCAATAAAAATTTTTTGAAAAATAAAAATATCAGAAACAAAAATATTAGGTGCAGGATAATAATCAGATTCATATCTTATTTTATAATTACCAATTGATAAATCAGGTGAAAATTTTTTAATTAGTATAAAATTATTTTTTTTTAATAAATCAAATAATTCTGCTACAGTTAAATTATTAAGAATATTAAATTTTTGGAATTCATTTTTAGCAGTTATTATATAATCAATATTAAAGTTTTTATTGGTTATTATTTCAGTATCATACGAATAAATTTTATTTTCATTCCAGAAAAAATCAGTAAAAATAATTTCAGGAAAATACCAATAAGGGAAAGAAGTAATAATACCAATTTTTTTTGATGGTTGAATATTCTGAATAATCCATTTTGAAGAAGTTATTCTTATATCTTCTGATTTATAAAAATTTAATAAAATAAAATTATCCAGAATAAGGTTTAAAAAAATTAGAAATATAATTAGAGATTTAATTATTACATTTTTAATAGAATTTAAAAAAATGATTGCTAAGATTGAAACTAAAGTAATTAAAGTAATTAAACGCATGAGCATATTAAGAGCAGAAAAAGATGCACCAGCAAGCCAGATGAGGATATAGAAATATAATATTAAGAGAAGTTTATTTTTATAAAATTTTGCATTAAACAAAAAATAAAAAAATGAAATAAAACAAATAATATAAAAAAATATAGATAAGCCGGTTGGTAGTGTAAAAAAATATAATGATTTAATAGTTAAAATTTTAGGGATAATAAAAGTAACTTTTGGCGAAGAAAGCAGGTTATAATAATAGCAAATTATGCTTTTACTAAATTCATTAAAATTTGTTAATATGCCATATAAAGAAATAACAAGATAGATTAGAAAACTATAAAATAAAAAAATAAAAATAATTTTTTTGTTTGCAAAAAATTTTTTAATGGAAGTATTTTTAAGGTAATAAATAAATAAAAAAAGAGGAAGAATAGTAATTGCAGTCAATTTAGTAGAAATAGCTAAACCAAAAGTTAAAGCACTTAATTTTATGTATTTGATTTGATTTGATATAAAATAATTTAATAATAAATAAAAGGTCAATATTTCTAAAAGTGAAACCAACGGATTGTAAGATAAATAATGTGAAATAATAATGTTTGCAGGTAAAAGCGCAAAAAGAAATAAAGCAATGAGCCGTAATTTTTTTTCAACATTAAATAATTTTAAAATTTTATAAAATGGAATTAAAATTAAGATGTTGAAGAAAGTTGTTAAATATTTGCCAATTATTAATGCATCAGCAAAAATGTAATTAGAAGAAAATTCTGGATATAATCGTAAGATAAATTTAATAAAAATAATTGGTAGGGAGATAAAAAAAACAAAATAAGACATAAGTGGAGTAAATGTAGTAGGATATACAGGTGCAAAAGTTAAATTCCCATTTATAATGTTCTTTAATGTATATTTTAATGTTTGAATATTTATTTTAAAAAGCATACCACCAAAAACCTTTGCAGCACTCCAGCCAAGTGCTCTATAACAACCTAAAAATTCTTTTTCATCAGGCATATAAGTATAAACAGTGCCAAATACATTTTTTGGTAATTTATCAGTTTTATAATGAACTATACCCCATTTATTATAATAAATTCTAACAGATAAAGCTATTATAAAAATAATTAAATAAAAGATGAATTTTTTCATTTGTTTTATTTTGATTTTATTAAAATTATTAAACCTTTAATATATTTTTTTAATGTTTTTAATGAATCAATTGATTTTAAAAATTTCCAGAAAATAATTGGTCTTAAATAAAATTTTCTTAATGCATATTTTTGTAATTTTTTTAATTCATTTACTGTTCTTCCTTTTGTAATATAAGGAATACTCTCATCTGTCCAACCACCCCAGGTTCGATAATCTTCCCATTTAAATGATTGAATTTCATTTTTAGATTTCAACTCATCAAAAAGAGGTGTTCCTGGATATGGAATTGTTATTGTAAATTGTGCCCAATCAGGATTTAATTTTGTTGCAAAATTTATTGTTTCCAATGTTTCTTCTTTTGTTTCAGTTGGTAAGCCAATCATAAAAAAACCGCGAATAGATATTCCAACTTTTTTAATTAACTCAAAACCATTTTGTATTTGCGATTTTGTGATTCCTTTATTTATTTTTTTCAACAATCTATCCGAACCACTTTCTACACCAATTGAAATTTGCCAGCAACCTGCTTCTTTCATTTTTCTTAATATTTCTTCATCAATTGTATCTATTCTACTTTCACAAGTCCATTTAATTTTTTTATTAATATTTCTTTTTATTAATTCATCACATAAAGAAATAATAAATTTTTTGTTTAAAGTTAAAGTATCAGCTTCAAAATTTATTTGTGTAGCATTATATTTGTTTATTAATTCTTCTATTTCATAAATAATTCTTTCAGTGGAATGTGCTCTAAATGTTCTACCAAAAGTGTGAGAACAATATGTGCAATTAAAAGGACAGCCTCTTGCAATTATAACAGTTCCACAAAAACCTGTTCCTTTTACTCTTGTTGCAGTAAGAAAATATTTTTCCATTGGTAGCAAATCACGAGCAGGCGCCGGAAAATTATCAATATTTTTTTCAAAAGGTCGCATCGGATTTTTTATTATATTATTTTTTTTATCTTTATAATATATACCCTTTATTTCCTCTAATTTTATTTTATTTGCTAAAATAGCATCAGCAATTTCTGTAAAGGTATGTTCACCTTCACCGCAGCATATTATATCGCAATTTAATTCTTTTAATGTTTCTTCTGGTAATGCTGTCGGATGAGGTCCACCTAAAACAATAATTACATCTTTATTTTTATCTTTTATTTTTGTGATTAATTCAGATACGCGTTTGAACATAGGTGTTAACATAGTGATACCTATTAATTTATATTTTTTTTCAGAAATAATATTAGCAATTTGGTCTGAATTTAAATTTTCTGCTGGTGCATCAATAATAGTAACATTATAGCCATTTTTTCGGGCATTTGCTGCTATATACGCAATGCCCAGTGGTTCAGCATTACCACCAAAAAATTTTAAATTTTTACCATACCTATCTTCAAGCGTATATGGAGGATTAATAAGTAATATACTCATAATTTACAATAATAATTATACCACCATCTAACAAAAATAATAAGAGCCCAAATTTTTCGATTATTATCTTTTTGCTTTTTTAAATGTTCATTTACGATTCTATTAATATATGAATAATTAAATAAACCTATGCTGTTTATGTTATCTTTTGATAAAACTTCATTAGTATAATCTTTTAAATCATTGTATAACCAATAAGCAATTGGTGGAGAAAATCCTTTTTTTCTTAATGAAGTAATTTTTTTTGGTAAATATTTTTTTGCAATTTTTCTAAATAAATATTTAGTTGTAAAATATTTTGTTTTTAAATCACCAGGAATTTTTGCAGAAAAATTTATGACATCACGGCTGCATAATGGAACTCTAACTTCTAAACTATTTGCCATACTCATTCTATCTGATTTTGGTAGTATATCATCAAAAAGTAATGTGGAATAATCTATAAACATTAATTTATTTTTCAAATCAATATTTGCATTTAAAGAATTATATAAATTATTATATAAATTGACTGAATCAAATTTTGCAATAATTTGTTTATATTCTTCATTAAATAAATTTAATTTTTCATTTAGATTAAAAATTACTTTCCAAAAATAATGTGCTTCTGGCACAGATAAATCACAACCATTAACAAATCGTTTTGCCATAAAATCAAATGATATTCTATCAAATGAAGTTGGAAGTAGATATAGTATTTTTTTTATTATTTTATTTCTGATAAATGCTGGAATTATTTTATATATCTTTATTACATCCTGTGCTAAAAATGTTTGATAACCGCCAAATAATTCATCGCCACCATCGCCTGTAAGCGCTACTTTAACTTTTTCTCTTGCTAATTTTGAAACATAATAAAATGGAATTGATGAATAATCAGCAAAAGGTTCATCATAAAAAGTTATTAAATAATCAATTAAATTTTCAATTTCAGGTTTTATTATTAATTCTGTATGTTCTGTTCCAATTGAATTTGCTATTAATTTTGCTTCTGGTGTTTCATCAAATGATTTTTCTTGAAAACCAATTGTAAATGTTTTTACAGGTGATTTTAATATCTTTTGCATGTAATATACAACTATTGATGAATCTAAACCACTTGATAAAAATGCACCAAGCGGAACATCACTTATAAGATGCGATTCAACATTTTTTTCTATTAGTTCTTCTAATTCATTTATCACTTCGTTTTCTTTATAATTATTATTTATGTTATATTTAATTTCCCAGTATTTTTTTATTTTATGATTGCCAGGTGTTATTATCATCAAATGACCCGGCGTTAGTTTATATATATTTTTATATATTGAATAAGGTGTCGTTACATATAAAAAAGAAAGATAATGAGATAATGCTTCAAAATTTATTTCTGGTTTTTTTATGTTACATAAAATTGTTTTTATTTCAGAACCAAATATAATCCCTTTATTATCAATGTAATAATACAATGGTTTTATTCCAATGTGGTCTCTTGCTAATATTAATTTTTTATTGTTTTCATCCCATAATGCAAGACCAAACATTCCATTTAATTCAACAATAAAATTTTCGCCTTTTTCCTCATAAAGATGAACAATAACCTCAGTATCTGATTTTGTATAAAACTTATGTCCCTTTTTTTCTAATTCATTTTTCAAAAATTTAAAATTATATATTTCACCATTACAAACTACATAGATTGTTTTATTTTCATTATGTATTGGTTGATGCCCGCCTTCTACATCTATTATTGATAATCTGCGCATTGCTATACCTGAATTATTTGATAAGTAATATCCTTCATCATCAGGTCCACGATGAACCATTAGATTATTCATTTTTTTTAAATTTTCAATATAAACTTTTTCTTCTGAATGAAAATTATAAATTCCACATATTCCACACATAATTATTTTTTTTCTGATAACATTTCTTTTTGAAATATATCTTTTCTTAATGCCATAATCTGGTCAAATATAAAACCAAAGAAAAATAAGTTTATTCCACTTACAAGAAATAATAGTCCACCAGCAGAAAAACCACCTGTTTTATAGATTGTTTTTATAGACCATAATATTCCTAATATAATTAGAAATGCTGAAGAATATAGAAAAATTTTTAATGGACATAACATAATAATTTTAATTATTAAAATTATAAATTTTATTCCATCCCTGAAAGGTTTTATTTTACTTTTTGTGTCTTTTTCTCTTTTTTGAGATTTTATATTTATAAATTTTACATTTAATCCACTTGTTATAAAACATAGAGTTGATGTTGTTGGAAAAGAAAAACCATTTGGATAAAGATTAAAAAATTTTATTATATGTTTCTTTTTAAAAGCACGAAAACCAGATGTCATATCAGGAATATTAAAGCCAGTAAGGAAACTACCTAATTTTTTAAAAATAAAATTACCAATATCTCTAAATTTTTCAGTTTCTGATTCTTTTGAACGTGCACCAACAATTAAATCATAATTATCAAGTTCTTGAACAAGTTTTAATATATCATCTGGGTCGTGTTGTCCATCTGCATCTATAATTACTATATTTTCATTTGTTGATTCTAATATCCCACTTTTTACTGCTGCACCATTTCCTTTATTATAAGGATGATTTATAATTTTTATATTTTGAAAATTTTTTAAAACTTCGCTTGTTTTATCTGTTGAACCATCGTTAACTACAATAATTTCAATATCATTTGAAATTGACTGAATAGAACTGATTACTTTTCCTATACTTTTTTCTTCATTATATGTTGGTATTATTACTGAAAAATTTTTCATATTATTTTATTGTATATTGTTTTTTTTATCTTTTACAAGATAATAATGTAAAGTATTATATAGCGCTGTTTCAAGATTAACTTTTGGTTTCCAGTTCAAATATTTAATTGCATTACTAATATCTGGAACTCTTTTTAACATATCTTGATATGAAGCACCATAATAATCTTCATAACTAACATATTCAATCTTAATCTTATTTCTTTTATATTTTTTTGGATTAATTTTTTCAGCTATTAAAATCAATTTTTCTGCAAGTCCCTTTATAGAAATATCATTATCAGGATTACCAATATTAAAAATTTTTTTATCTGCCGCTTGATTCTCATTTTTAATGATTTTCATTAAACAATCTATACCATCATCAATATATGTAAAAGAACGCCTTTGTGAACCATCATTTGTTATTTTTATAGGTTCATTTCGTTTTATACAACCAATAAATTGTGTAACAACTCTTGAAGAACCTTCTTTTGGGTCATCAATGTTATCTAATTTTGGTCCAATCCAATTAAAAGGTCTAAAAAGAGTATAATTTAGTTTGCCTGACCATCCATAAGCATAAATAACTCTATCTATAAGTTGTTTACAACAACTATAAATCCATCGTTGTTTTTGTATAGGTCCTAATATTAAATTACTTTTTTCTTCATTAAATTTTTCATCAGTGCACATACCATATACTTCTGATGTTGATGGAAATATTATTCTTTTATTATATTTAACACAATATTTTACAATTTCTATGTTGGCTTCAAAATCAAGTTCATATACGGCAAGCGGATTAGTAACATAAGTTTTGGGTGTGGCAATTGCAACAAGTGGAATTATAATATCAGAAATTTTAATATGATATTCTATCCATTCCTTATTTACCATTATATCGCCTTCATAAAATTTAAAGCGTTTATTTGATAAACAATCTTCAAGTCTGTTATCTGAAATGTCAATCCCAAAAATATTCCAATCTGTTGTTTCTAATATTTTTTTTGTTAATGCATTTCCTATAAATCCATTTACTCCTAAAATTAAGATATTCATTTTTTTATTCCTCCATTTGCAAATTTTAATATTGGTTCATTATAAGTATATTTTATTATTTTTAATAAACCATTACCCGTACCAATATATAAATTTTTCTTATATAATTTTCCTTCTCCAGGTAATAAAAATAAATTTTTTATTTTTTTAACTGGTTCTGCTTGCCAGATAATAAATTTACTACCATTTAAAAAAGAAAAAGCACCAGGAAAAGGATAGGTTACAGCTCTTATTAAATTATATATTTTTTCTGCTGATAAATTCCAATTAATTAATCCATCTTCTGGTTTTCTTTTAGAGTAGTAACTAGCTAATTTTTCATTTTGTTTATATGGTCTAATTTTATTTTCTTTTATTTTTTTAAATGTTGTTTTAAATAAATCTAAACCAACTGAAAAAAATTTTTTGTATAATGAATTTATATCATCTTTTTTAGATATTTTAATTTTTTTTTGGCTAATTATATCACCAGCATCAAATTTTTCTGTCATATAATGAAATGTTACACCAGTTGTTTTTTCTCCATTTATTAAAGCCCAATTAAGTGGTGCTGCTCCGCGATATTTTGGCAAATAAGACCCATGAAAATTTATTGATTTATATTTTGGAAAAGTTATTATTTCATTACAAATTTTTTTTCGATAATAAATAGAAAAAATTATATCAGGCTGTAATTTTTTTGTAATAAAATTTATCCAGTATTTTGTATTAACATTTTCTGGATAATAAACTGGAATGGAATATTTTTTTGCTATAATATCAGGTGTTTTAAACCAAATATTTTCTTTTGGATTATTTTTATGCGTAAATAATCCAATTACATTTTCCTTTTGCTTTAATAAATATTCTAAAATTAGATAACAAATTTGACTATAGCCAAATATTAATATTTTCACAAACTATCTCCTTTTATATATTAATTAAATTTTTTAAATCGTTTATATTAATAAATTCTCCATAATTTTTCAATATATTTATCATTTTTATTAAATGAAGTTTATAATATATAGCAGAAAAAGAAAATTTTTTTATTTTTAAAAGTTTTTTAAATTCTGGGATTTTTGTGATAGTATTTTGAATAATTTCTGTTAATTTATATGTGATTTTATTTGTTGTAAATAAATTTTCAAATGGTAAAAAATTTTTTGAATAATATATTGGTTTAAACATATAAGAATGTGTTATTATGGATATAGCAGGGATTTTTACTCTATATTTTCTTTCTTTAAGAAAATTAAGAATATTAATAATTTTTTTTTCTGTCAATCTTTCTAAACATAAATGATTAATCTTATTACTTCCAATAGGAACTTCAAAAAATGTTTTTTCTTTTAGTTCATAAAAAAAATGTGGGGAATTACTCCAATCAGATATTTTATTATTATATAAAAAAATTTTTTTCCCTGGTATAGCCGAAAAATCAAAATGAATATTATATTTTAAAAATAAATCTATTAATTTAAAATCAAAAGAACAATAACCACCTCTATATGCCTGAATATTAATTTTTTCGTTTAATAATAATTGAATTTTCTGTTCAATAAAAGAAGTTAATTCATCAATTTTATCATAATAAGATTCTTTATTTGGAATATCGAAATGGCAATGTAATCCAATTTTTCCATTATTAAAAAATAATCGCCATTCACTTAAAAATGGTTCTTTTAAAAAAATGGTTGGTTCTATCTTAGAAATATGAATTAAGTGAATTAAATTATTATTTAGATATTTTTGAGATATTATTTTTTCTTGTTCTATTAATTCTAAAAATTTATTTATATTAACTTTTTGGTTTTTATGATATTCTAACCAATCTCCATCAACAACAAATAAAAAATACATAAAAATTATTTTCTTTCTTATTTTTTTTTACATATTATCGTCATTATTGATCCTTTTTTAAAGTGAATAAAAATATAATCAAGAAAAAAATTAGTTATTATTTTATCTAAAATATTTATCATTTTTATATCGAGCGAAGATTTTTTTCTATTATTATTTTTAAAAAATTCATTAGACATATTACTATTTCGATATGATGCAATAATTTCTTTTTCTTTCATTCTATAAAAATATTTTTTATAAAAGTAAATTATTATTCCTCTTAAAGTTGATGAAAATATATTTTTAGAGAGTTTAAAATCAATATCAATAATTTTAAAAGAATTTTTTTCTAAAAATAATTTAATATTTTCTGGATTAAATGCATAGAGTACTCTTGGAACATCTATATTTTTTAAAATTTTTATATTTGGCGCTTCTGAATTAATAACTAATATAAATAATAAGCCATTTTCACTAAGTAATTTATAACAATCTTTCAATAAAATTTCTGGTTCATAAACATGCTGAAGAACAGCCCATAATGTTATTACATCAAATTTTTGATTTTCTGAAATTAATTTTTTTAAAGAATTTAATCCATATATTATTTTAACATCACATACAAATGTTAAATCATTACTTAATTCAGTACCACAAACTAACCAATTTTTTAATGACATATATTTTAAAAAATCGCCGCGTGAACAGCCAATGTCTAATATTCTCCCATGCTTATTATGATAATATTTTTTTATTAATTTGTATTTAGCAATATTTTTTTTGGAATAAATCATTTCATTTAAATTATTTTTATTAAAATCACTTTCTTTTTTAGATAATAATTTTGTATAATTTTCTGTTTCGACTAATTTATTTATTGACAAACGAGGATTTAAGAAAATTAAATTGCATTTATTACATTTATAAAGAGAAAAATATTCATTACTATTTAATGCTTTCAATTCATCAAAAAAACTAAAATTATCATTTCCACATATAATACAATTTTTTATAAATTCCATAATTTTTTAGAGTATTTAACTTAAAATTATTTTTTCTTATTTTTGTAGTAATTCATAAAAAACATCAAAACCCTTTTTTTTCCTGTTAATAAATGTATCCCAATTTAATAATTCATATACAGTTTGATAACCAGCTTTAGCTATTTCAATTGCTTTTTCAGGATTATTAATTAAAAATTGAATACAATCACAAATTGATTCTGGTTCACGGAAAGTTGCTATTAGACCATTTTTCTTATGTTCTATTATTCCATAATCCCAGGTGTTTTGAGAATAAGTAATACACACTTTTCCTAATGATAAACTTTCTGTTAAAGCTGCGCCACCTGTTGGATGGATATTTATATCTGAATTTACAACAAATTGAAATAATTCTTTTTCAGGTAAATAACTTATAAATTCATACATATTATCGGGTAACATTTCTTTGGCTGCTCGTTTTAATTCATTCTCTTCAGGACCTTTCCCAATTAATAATAATTTATAAGAATAACCCTTTTTATATAAACTCTCAGCAGCAATTAAAATATCAATAATTAATTTTTCTTTATGGAATCTACCAAAATACAATATTGTTGGACATTGTGAGTTAAAAGAAAAATTTACATTTTCAAAATCTTTTCTTTTAAAAACTGGTTGATAATAAGTTAAGTAAATTTTTTTTTTATCTTTAATTCCCTTCTCTAAATAATATTGAAATTGTGAGGGCTGAATAGCAAAAGCAAAATCAGTTAATAAATAATTTATTCTTTCAAATAAGTTAGTTATAAATTGATTATTAAATAATAGATTTTCACGATATAAAAAGTTTCTCATATTAATATCTCGACAAATCATAAATCTTTGTAATAATGTTTTAATTATTCCAATAATCGCTCCTTGAAAAACAGTATCACTGGTATGTATGATACTAATATTGTATTTTATGATGACATAAGTAATAAAAAGGGCAAATTTTATTGTATTAAAAAAATAATAAAAATAATAAAATATAAATTTTAAAAATTTAAAAGATGGCTTAATTCCAAATATTATAATATTTTTATCAGGAATTTTGAATTTTAAATTTTTTTCAGAAGGGAAATTAATAATATACGAAAATTGAAAGTAATCATCAGCAGTTAATTCAATCACAGTCCATAATTTATCACTTGCTATATAGTATTCAAAAAAACCACCAGTGCTTATATGAAGAAAATTTATTTTTTTAGTTTTCCAATTTGTTATAATTTCTTCTCTTTTTCTTGTAAAGTAATAATATAGAAAGATTAAAAAATAAATTGGTAATAATATAATAAATGATATAAATAAAAATATAATTAATAAAAATATATCAATTATTTTTTTTATCATTATTGACAATTAAAAAAATTTATTATGACTTAATTAAATAATTATTTTTATTATTAAAAAATTATTTATAAATTTTGTAATTTAGCAAAAAATTCATTCCATTCAGATTTGTTTTTTACGACATCTTTTACAGTGATAATATCATCTTTATTTTGAGGATTTTTTAATATATCATTTGTAATAATATCAGAATAAGTATAATCAAATTTTTCTAATGAAAAAAAGTTTGAACCTAAAATTGATTTATATTTTTGAATTGCTATATCTAAAATATTTTTTGCAATATTAATATTTGAATTAAAAATATTTTGTGTTTCATTTATATCTGTTTCTAAATTATATAATTCATGATTTCCAGAACTCGCCCATAAAAGTTTATATTTATCTGTTATAAATGCTCTAAATGTAGTATTCAAATCACGATAATATTCAGGATATTTTTGAAATTTTATTTTTATTTTTTCAGGAGGCTGAGGTTGTTCAGCGAAAATTATTTGATGTAATTGGTGATTATCTAATAAATTTATTGCTTCATTTTTTATGATATGTTCATTGTTTTTTATATTGCATAATTCATTTATTGTTGGTGTAATATCAATTATTGAAGTATATTTATTAATGCTTCTTTTTGTTATTCCATCACCAATCATTATTAATGGAATTCTTATTTCAGAATTATAAATTGAATTTTCATGACCAAACATAGATTTTTTTTCTAATTGGCTTGTTCCATGATCAGATGTAATAAATATATAGGAATTTTTTAATAAGTCTTTTTTTTCTAAAGTTGTGTAAATGTATTTTAATAAATCATCTGCATATCTTGTTTTGGCATTTACTAATTCTATTAATATATTTTTTTCTTCTGCAGTTAAATTTGTTTTATTTAATCTCAAATCTAAAGGACAGAATATCGCATGAAGTATATTGTAATTTATTTTATTATATAATTCATCGTTAATATAAAATCTTAATGGTGAAAAAGGCATATGTGTATCGCCAATATTTACAAATAAAAAAAATGGAGCATCTGATTTTGATAATTCCTCACTTATTTTTTCGACCGTCTTTACAACTGTCCATCCACATTGGTCATTATATAAAGAAAAATTAAAATGATTTTTATATCGTAAATATCTTAAAAATTTTATATATTTTAATTTGTCTTTTATAATTTGTGAGATATTTTTTTTATTTTGACTCAAAGTCGCATGAACTAATTGTAAATTTTTAATTCTATTGCGTTGATAAATATATCTGGCTGTCTTTTGAATAATATAGAATTTTTCAAAACCTCTTATAAAGCCAGTTTCCCAACTAAAATAAGGACTTTTATTGATTACTCCTATTGTTTTATAGTTATTCTCTTTTAATTTTTCTGGCAGATATCCTACTTCACCATTATAATATGAGTAATGAGATGCACATTTATGATATGATGGAATTGTTCCGGTGAACATTGATATATGTGTTGGTACACTTGTATTTGCCACGCTATAATGATTAAGAAAAACAGTTCCCTTTTCAGATAAATTATTCATAAATGGTAATATATTTTTTGAACTTCCATAAGCAAATAATTTATCTGCTCTAAGACCATCTAAAACAATAATAATAATATTTGGTTTTTTCATTTCTCTTTAATAAATAAATTTTTATTTGAAAAAATATTATATATTTTGCTCTATTAAAATTTAATGTTGTGAATCAAAACTAATAATTTGATTAATTATTTTGCTTATTTTTTCTATCCTTTTTTCCCAACTATTTTCTGCTACTATTTCGGATTCTTTCTTTTGTATTTCTTTTTTTTCTTCTTCGTTCATCTTTAAAAATTCTGTTATTGATTTTTTAAATTCTTCAGCATTTTTTGCTATTTTTATTATTCCTTCGTATTCTACTGCTTCTGGTAATGGTGTTGATACTATTAACTTTCCACCGGCCATATATTCGTATAATTTTAATGGACTTATATAAATTGTTTCATCGCTTATTATATATGGTATAATACATACATCTATTGCTTTTTGATAGTTTGGTAATATTGAATAATCTTTTTTGCCTAAGAAATAAAAATTAGATAATTCTTCTAATTTTCTTATATTTACTCTATCTTTATATACTTCACCAATTACAATAAATGACCATTCTGGTGAAGTTTTAGCAAGTTCATATAATAAATTTACATCACATTTTGTTGTAAAATTTCCTATTAAACCAATTATTGGTTTTTTTATTTTTTTTATATCTTCTGGAATTTCTATTTTATCTTCAAATACTTTTTTATAATGTTCTGTTTCTGCTGCTGATGGCATTAAATATGTATTTTTATTGTAATGGCCTTTTCTATTTAATATGCCTTTATTATGTATAAATACTAAATCAACTTTTTGCATTAATCTTTTTTCTTCTTCTAATATTATCATTTTTTTTCGGCCACTGGTGCCACCACTAAATTCATCGATACAATAATATAATGCTAATTTTTCATTTAATTTATTAACAAGATAATCACAATTAGGTTGATATATCCACAATATAATATTTTGAAAATTTAATTTTGCAATTATTTTTTTTAAAAAAAATAACAAAAGCATTTGTCCTAATTTATTTAGTGTTAATGAATAATATCTGCCAGGAAATAATAATGGTGGTGAATATATAAATATATTTTTTTCTACTTCTTTTATTCCTTCTTCCCATCTTTTAAATTTTGTCCAATAATGTCTATCTCTAATTAAATGTTCTGGTCCAATTTGTGTTTCTACATATAAGATACGATTATGTTTTGCTAATCTTTTCATTATATGTTGTCGTGAGCCCCAAATATCAAACCAATCTGTTGATGATATGCAAACTATATCATATCCTATTAACATTTTTTTCTGCTCTATATAAATTTTTCCAAAATTTACTTTCTATTAAATTATTTAATCCTGCTTCTTTAAAATATCTTATCGTTTCTTCGCGAGTATATGTTTTTTGATAACCTGCAATATAATTATCATGATTTTCCATCCATGTTCTTAAATCACTTTTATCATCCTGTGCTTGAATAAAAATTATTCTTGCAATTGGATAGAAAATTTTATATTTATAAAATGGTATACTTAAATAAGTAAAATAATAAGTAACTTTCTTTGGAAATAGTTTTAAAAAAATTCTAATTGCATTCATTATTTTTACTTTAATTTTCCCTAAAATATTTTCTGGTGTCATATATAAACTGCCAACAAAATAGCCTTTATTTTTTAGTTTTTTAACTAAATTTTTTATTGTTATTTCAGGTTGTGGAGTGTGTTGAAGAACCTGCCGCGCTAAAATAAAATCAAAAAAATTATCTTTAAATGGTAGTAAATTCATATCACCTTTTATAGCGTAGACATCTGGAAAATTTTTAACTACTTCATTTATTGCATCACTTAAATCTATTGCAAAAATTTTACAATTTAATTTATTTAATATTATTATATGTCTTCCATTCCCACAACCAGCATCGAGAACTATTTTATCTTTAAACCATTCTTTTTCAATATTCCATTCCTTAAATTCTTTCTCTAATACTTCATTTGAATAATAATTTGTTTGTTTAAATTTTTCATCTTGCCATTGAATTCCCCAACCTTCGACTGATTTAAGTGATTGAAATGGATGTTTTTTAGGTAACATTATTGGAATATAATTATCAATTAAATATATCTCATTACACTTACTGCAATGCAATTTTCCTTTTTTTATTTCATTATTTATTCCTTCAATAATTTCTAATTTGAGTTCCTCTGTACATATTGGACATACTAAATAATTTAATAATTCTTTTTTCATTTTATTGTTTTTCGAAAAATTGTGTTATTAATTTTTCTTACTCCTCTTTTAAATAATTGATAAAAAAATAATTTTTTATTTCTACTTGTTTTATATAAATCTGGAATTACTTTTAAACTTTCAATTAACGATGTGTCTCTTATGTTTTCACAAGCAAGCCGCCATTTTGAATATACTATTTTTTTATCTATTTCATAATATGCTGGCACATTTGGATATGGTAATTCAGGTTCTCTTTCTATTGACCAATCATCTATTTCTAATTTTGTTTTTTCTGCTAATGGTGTGCCTGGATATATTCTCGTTATTTGAAACTCTGTTGTGCAATTATATTTCTCTTTCATTTCTTTTGAAAAATTTATCGTTTTATCCATATCTTTTTCTGTTTCGCCAGGCAATGATAGCATAAAATATAAATGCGTTTTAAATCCATATTCATAAGTCATCTTTATTACTTTTTCAAGGTCTTCTTCCTTTATTGCTTTATTCATATTTTTTAATATTCTTTCATCCGCACTTTCAATTCCATAATCAATTTCATAACACCCTGCTTTTTTAAGTAATTCAAATACTTTATCATTCATTAAATTTATTCTGCCATTGCATCTAAAAGGCATATTTATTTTGTTCTCATCTAATAATTTTACAAATTTTTCAAGCCATTTTATATTGCAGACAAAAGTATCAGCAAGTGGTGAAAATTCTTTATAATTAAATTTTTCTTTTAATAATTTTATTATTTCTATTACTTTTTCTGGTTTTTGCCATCTCAATAAATTTCCATAAAGAAATTTTGATGAACAATAAATACAATTATAAGGACAACCTCTTGAACATTCAACAAATACTGTATTGGTTACATATTTATCTAATTCTAATTCTTCATAAGCCGGTATTAGTATTTCATCTAAATTTGTATAATTTGTTCGTCTTTTAGTATAACCAAAATTTTTTATATATAATCCACTAACTTTTGTATAATCACCATTATTTGCTATTTCTAATAATAATTCTTTAAAACTTTCTTCGGCTTCACCTATTACTGCTATATCTGCTTCTGTTTGTTTTATTGTTTTTTCTGGTTCTAATGTAATATGCGGGCCACCACAAATAATCAAACCTTTATAATTTAATTCTTTTTTTATGAAATTAACTAACTTATAAAATTCTGGATAATAAGTTGTTAAACAGGTTATACCAATTATATCTGGATTAAATTTATTTAATATATCATTTATTTTTTTTTCGCGCCCCATTACATCAAATATTTTTACAGAATGTCCTGATTTTTTTGCTATTGCAGCAAGATAAGCTAAACTTAATGGTGGAACAATATTATATACATCTGTTTTCTGGGCATCCTGATAATATGTTGGTTGCATTAATAATATTTTTAGGTTTTTACTCATTTTTTTTTGAAAGTTATGATATATAATTTTAATTACTTATATTTTTCGTTTCAATAATCGTAATTTTAACTATTATTTTTATTTTAAAAAATTTAAAGATAGTATTTTCCTTATTTATTACTTTTTTCAATATAAAATTTAAATCACTGTTAGCCGAAACATAACAGTGATTACAAATAGACTTATTTTTATTATAATAATTTTCTAATGTCAAGACTTTTGATTTTATTATTTATGAAAAAACATTAAAAATATGGTTTTTTACAGATTTTCTAAAATATATAAAAAAAGTCTTGACAAATTTATTTAACATATTATATATAGTCTTAAAAAAAATAAAATTTTATAAATGTATAAATGCCGAAGTGGCGGAATTGGTAGACGCAACGGACTTAAAATCCGTCGTTGGTTTTCCCCGACGTGCCGGTTCGAGTCCGGCCTTCGGCATTTATTTTTATCCTCTCAAAAATCGTGCAATACAAAAAATAAATGAAAAATAATAAGTTTATTTTCATTATGGATTTTGATGGAGTTATTTTAGATTCAAATGAAATTAAAATTATTGCTTATAAAAAAACTATTGAAAAATTTGGCAATCCAATAATTTCTGAATTTATTAAATATCATCTCCAGAATCCCGGTATTTCAAGATATGTTAAATTTAGATATTTATATGAAAATATTTTAAATAAACCTTATACTGAAAATGACATAAATTTATTAGCAGATAGTTTTTCAAAATTAGTTGCAGAAGAAATATTAAGAGTTCCTATGATTAATGGTGTAAAAGAATTTTTAGAAAAGTATTATCAAAATAATGATATTTATGTTGTTTCTGGCACGCCTGAAATTGAATTAAAAGATATTGTTGAAAAAAGAAATTTAAAAAAATATTTTAAAGAAATCTATGGTGCACCTGTTTTTAAAAAAGAACATATTGCAAAAATAATAAAAGATAATTCAGAAATAGCGAAAAATAATTTTTATTTTTTTGGTGACGGTTCAACTGATTATTTTGCTGCAAGTTCAAATAATATTGCTTTTATTGGGATTCTAAATCAACATAATAAAGAATTATTCTTAAAATTAGCAGAAGAGAAAAAAGCAAAAATAATAAATGATTTTTTTGAAATAATAAATTATTTTGAATAAAAATTAATATAGATTGTTATTTACAAAAAATAAAAAAAATAATATACTAAAAAAGAGGTGATTTTATATGTATTATTATTTTGACCCTTTATATTATATAATTTTTTTCCCTATTTTAATATTTTCTTTCTGGGCTCAGTGGCGGGTAAAATATAACTTTGAAAAATTTTCAAATTATAACAATCGATTTGGTTATACTGGTGCTCAAATTGCAGAAATATTATTAGCAAAAAATGGTATAAATGATGTGCCTGTCGAACAAAGTAGTGGTTGGTTATCTGACCATTATTCGCCTTTTGAAAGAAAATTAAGATTATCACCTGCTGTTTATAATTCTTCTTCTCTTTCTGCTATTGGTGTTGCTGCTCATGAAGTTGGTCATGCTATTCAACATTATAAAGGTTATGCTATTATGAGATTATGGTTACCTCTTGCTAAACCTGCTGCTATTTCTGGTAATATTGCTATTTGGTTACTTATGCTTGGTTTCATTTTAAATTTATTTAATTTAGCTTTAATTGGGTTCTGGCTTTTTGCTGCTGTCGTTGCTTTTCAAATTATTACTTTGCCTCTTGAATTTAATGCTTCTGCTCGTGCAAAAGAATTGCTGTATTCTTATGGTATTATTTCTGATAGAGAGCGTAAAGGTGTGGCTGCTGTTTTAAATAGTGCTGCTCTTACTTATATTGCTGCTGCTGCTGCTTCACTCGCTCAATTATTGTATTATGCGATTAGATTAGGGCTTTTTAGAAGTCGTGATGATTAATTTTTTATGGGTATAATTAGAAAAGTTAAACCAGTAAAATTAATTGCAAGCATTATAGCAAATAAAGAAAAACTATTTTATGAAATTGAAAAAGAATTATCAGAAATTTTTGGCGTGATTGATTTTTCAAGTAAAATTCTTCCTTTTAATCATACTGATTATTACAACAAAGAAATGGGTGATAATTTAATTCGTAAATTTATTAGTTTTGAAAAATTAATTTTACCAGACCAAATTTCACAAATAAAAATAAAATCAAATGAAATAGAAAAAAAATTTGCTATAAATAATTATCGGCAGGTTAATATTGACCCGGGTTATATAAATCTTGCTAAATTAGTTCTTGTCAGCACAAAAGATTATAGTCATAGAATTTATTTATCTAATGGTATTTATGCCGAAGCAACACTCTTTTTTCGACATAATCAATTTGAAACTTTTCCTTATACTTATCCTGATTATGCAACTGATGAAGTTCGTAATATTCTAAAAGAGATTCGCAAATTATTTAAATCACAATTGAAAAATGGAAACCAAAAAGAAAAGTGAAATAAAAAAATATATTGAAGAATTAAGAGAAAAAATTGAAAAACATAATGAATTATATTATAAAAAAAATCAACCAATAATCAGTGATTATGAATATGATTTATTAGTAAAAGAATTAAAGGAACTTGAAGAAAAATATCCAGAATTTAAAGACGAAATATCGCCAACTCATACAGTTGGTTCTGATGTTTTAACTGAATTTATTCAGCGTGACCATCGTCAGCCAATGAAATCTCTTGACAATACTTATTCAAAAGAAGAAGTAATAAATTGGTTTAATCGAATAAAAAAAACAATAACAGATGAAGAAATAAATTTTGTAGTTGAACTAAAAATTGATGGTGCAGGTATTTCAATTACTTATGAAAATGGGAAATTTGTTTATGCTTTAACTCGTGGTGATGGTAAAAAAGGTGATGATATTTCACATAACATAAAGACAATAAAAGAAATTCCACTTGAATTAAATCCACTCTCTAAATTATCTGAAGGCATAGTAGAAATTCGTGGGGAAGTTTTTATGAAAAAGAGTGTATTTAATGAATTAAATAAAGAGCGAGAAACTATAGGTGAACAATTATTTGCAAATCCTCGTAATGCTGCTGCTGGTTCTATTAAACAACTTGATTCTAATATTTGTCGTCATCGCAAATTAAATGCATATTTTTATGCTATTGGCTTTTTTGAGATGAATAATATAAAATCACAAAAAGAACTTTTAATTGAATTAAATAAAGCTGGTTTACCTGTTCAATCTAATTATAAGTTTTGTAAAAATTTAGATGAATTATTATCTGCTATTGATGAATTTAAAGAAATAAAAAATAAACTTGATTATGAAGTTGATGGGCTTGTGATAAAAGTAAATGATTTTGAACAACAGCAAAAATTAGGCTTTACTGCTAAATCACCTAAATTTGCAATTGCTTATAAATATTCAACAGAAAAAGGAATTGGAAAAATTCATAGTATTGATTTTCAGGTTGGCAGAACTGGTATAATCACGCCAGTTGCTAATTTTGAACCGCCAATTCATTTAGCAGGAACTAATGTAACAAGAGCAACATTACACAATTTTGATTATATAAATGAACTTGATATACGAATAAATGATTATGTATATGTTGAAAAAGCAGGTGAGATAATTCCAAAAGTAATTGGTGTAATAAAAGAAAAAAGAACTGGTATTGAAAAAATAGTTAAACCGCCAGCAAAATGTCCTGATTGTAATAGTGAAATAATAAGATTTCAGGACGAGGTTGCTTATAGATGTATTAATCCAAATTGTCCTGCACAAATAAAAGAACGGATTGTTCATTTTTGTTCAAAAAACTATGGTGTAAATATAAATATTGGTCCACAAACAATAAATAAACTTTATGAAAAAAAATTTATCTCTGATTTTGCTGATTTGTATTTTTTAAAATTTGAACAATTATTAGAAATAGAAAATTTTAAAGAAAAAAGTGCAACTAATTTATTATCATCAATTGAAGATAGCAAAAATGCGGATTTTAGTGATGTTTTAAGTGGATTAGGTATTCCGTTAGTTGGAAAAGTAACTGCTGAATTATTAGCAAATAATTTTAAAAATATTAATAATATTATGTCAGCAAAAGAAGATGAATTTTTAGCAATTGAAGGTATAGGACCAGTCGTTGCTGAATCAATTATAAAATATTTTAAGCAAAAAGAAGTTCAACAAATTATTGAAAAATTAAAAAAAGCAGGTGTAAATTTATCAAAAGAAAAAAAATCGAAATCTGGAAAATTAAATGGTCTTATATTTGTAATTACTGGCACATTACCATCAGGCAGAACAAGAAATGAATTAATAAAAATAATAAAAGAAAATGGTGGTAGTGTAAAATCAAGTATAACAAAAGATGTAAATTATTTAATTGCTGCTGAACCATCAACATCGACAAAATACAAAAAAGCAGAAGAATTAGGGATTAAAATAATTAGTGAAAAAGAATTTGAAGAGATGCTGGCAAAATAATATTTAATTTTAAAAAAATTTTGTCACCTGATAAAATTTCCAATCAACTTAAAAAAGTTATATATACATAATTCTTTTTTAAATTATTTGACAATTTTTTAAAAAAGATATAATAATTTTTTATATGAATATTGATTTATCTGTAATCATACCATTATATAATGAAGAGCAGGTAATTGATGAATTATATCAGCGTTTAAAAAGTGTTCTCGAAAATTTAAAAAAAGAATATGAAATTATTTTTATTAATGATTGTTCGAGAGATAAAACATTAGACAAATTAAAAACAATTGCACAAAAAGATAGACGAGTAAAAATAATTTCATTTAAAAGAAATTTTGGTCAAACAGCAGCATTAGCAGCTGGTTTTGATTATGCTTCGGCTGATATTATTATTAGTATGGATGGTGATTTACAGCATTTACCTGAAGATATACCAAGATTAATAGCAAAAATGGAGGAAGGTAATTATGATATTGTAACAGGTTGGCGTGAAGAAAGACAGGATAATTTTTTAACACGAAAATTACCATCACAAATTGCAAATTATTTAATAAGATTAATTTCAGGTGTGAAAATACATGATTTTGGCACTACATTGAGAATATATAAAAAAAGTATAATTGAACAATTAGAATTATATGGTGAATTACATCGTTTTATTCCTGCATTAGCAAGTCAATATAGTTTAAAAATTAATGAAATACCTATTTCAAATCCAAAAAGAAAATTTGGTAAATCTAATTATGGATTAAATCGCATTATTAAAGTAATAATTGATTTAATAACTGTAAAATTTTTAATTTCTTATGTTACTAAACCATTACAATTTTTTGGACTTTTTGGACTTTTCTTTTTTGGAACTGGTTTCTTCATTGCCCTGATTTTAACTATTCTCTGGCTTTTTAATTATCTTGAAATGCCTGATAATTATGGCACTCTTATTCTTGCTGTGTTTTTTATGTTGATTGGTCTTCAAATATTTTTCGTTGGTTTAAATACTGAAATAAATTCAAGAATATATATGCGGACATCAAATAAAAAACCATATTTTATTGAAGAAAAAATAAATTTTTAATATGAATAATTTTGAAAGTTATAAAAAAATAATCGAACAAATTAAAAATAATGATGAGGTATATTTATTTATTTCATTTGAAAAAAATAATTTATTTAAATTAGGTTCCAAAATTTTACTTGATAAAAATTTTAATATTCTTTTTTCTGAGTTAGAAAATATAAATAAAATAAATTTTAAGAATATCGAATTTGCAAAAGAAAAAACAGGAAAACAAAAAATAAAAATTGGTGAACAAACAATAAATTTTTATGTAGAAAAGTTTCAGGTACCTTATAGAATTATCATTTTTGGTGCGGGACATATCTGTCTTGCATTATGTAATTTATTGCAATTCTTTGATTTTAATATTTTAGTTGTTGATGATAGAATTGATTTACTTGAAAAATTAAATTTTCCAAAAGTAAAAAAATTAAATATAGAATTTACAGAAATAAATAATAATATACAAATAAATGAAAATGATTTTTTAGTTATTATTACTCGTGGACATATATATGATAAAGAAGTATTAGAACAAGTAGTAAATTCAAATGCAAAATATATTGGTATGATAGGTTCGAAAAAGCGTGTAATTGCAGTGAAAAAATTATTAAGTGAACAAGGTGTATCAGAAGAAAAATTAAATCAAATATATGCACCAATTGGTCTTCCAATAAGTAATAATCAGGTTGAAGAAATAGCATTATCAATCTTATCACAAATAATAGCAGTAAAAAATAATAAAATTAATTTTGTAAGATTTGTATATGAAAAATTTAATAAATCTTTTTAATGAAGGATTAAGAGCAGAAGTTCCATTTGTGCTTGTTACTGTTGTTGATGTTTGTGGTTCTGCTCCACAATCTGCTGGTGCAAGAATGATTGTTTTTGCTGATAAAACAATTATTGGTACTGTTGGTGGTGGTTGTGTAGAAGGTGAGGTAATTCAAGAAGCAATAAAAATGCTTGTTTATAATAATGAAAAAGAAATCAAAATAATTAAAGTTGATTTAACTGATGAAATAGGAAATAAGGATGGTGATATTTGTGGGGGCTCAATGTTCTTTCTTCTCGAAAAAATTTCTAATAATTAAAAAAATTTTATTCATATTTTGTTTTATGATTTTTTCCTCTTTTAATTTATTTGCTGCTGATTTAAAAGAAGAAATAAATGATAATAATTTATTTGATTTAATAAATGATACTTCATTATATATTTTATTTTTTGATGTTGACCAGGCTGATGCTGCATTTATCATAACGCCAGAAAAAAAATATTTTTTAATTGATGCTGGGAATTGGGGCGCGGGCGAATTTGTTATTGCTCCAATTTTAAAAAAATTAAATATAAATACAATTGATAAATTTTTTATTTCACATCCACACGGCGACCATCATGGTGGTGCTTATTATTTGCTTTCAAATTTCAATGTTAAAGAATTAATTGATGCTGGTATTATCACAACTGCTGAAAAATATAAAGAAATTTTAGACTTATGTATTTCTAAAAAAATTGGTTATTCAGTACCTTTATCAAATAGTGTGGTATATGAAGAACCTGATTTAGAAATTATTTGTTTGCAGAATAATGAAAAGTATTTACATGATTTAGGTTTAAATGAGAGTTCAATGATTTTAATGTTGAAATATAAAAATTTTAAAGCAATTTTTACTGGTGATGTTGAGACAGAAGGTGAACATTATTTACTAAATCATACAATACATAATATAGAAGCAGATATAATTAAAGTTCCACATCACGGTAGTATCACATCAAGTACTGATGATTTTATAAACGCAGTTAAACCAAAAGTTGGTGTAATTAGTATTGGTTATCGAAATTATTTTAATCACCCATCAGCCAAAACAATAAAGCGATATAAAGAAATAGGAACAAAAATATATAGAACAGATTATAATGGTCACATTCTTATAAAAACTGATGGTGATAGTTTTAGTGTAATTTATCAGTTAAAAGATAGATATAAAACAAAAGAGATAAAAAATGTATTGGAAGAGACATCCAAATTAATCTGGCAGGAAAAAAAATATGGTGAAGCAATAAAGGTGTTAAATTCAATTTATGACTCAGCACCAGAAAATCCAGAAATAAATAGCAGATTAGGTTATGCACTTTATTGTGATAGTCAATTTACAGAAGCAGAAAAATATTTATTAAAAGCAATTGAATTAAATCCACAGGATTTTTATGCACGAATAAATATTTCTAAAATTTATGAATTAAATAATTTACCAGAAAAAGCAATAAAATATTTAGAAGAAGCAGTAAAATTAGAACGACATGGTCGTAAGATGGAAGATTTATATAAAAAAATAGAAGAGTTAAAAGAAAGATTATCAAAATGAATTTTTATAAATAATATTTTAAAACTTTCAATAATAACAATTTTTTAAGTTGACAATTTGCCTGCTAATTTTTAATATATAAAATAAATAATCTAAATAAAAAGGGAAAAGATAAATGAAAATAATAACTGAACAAATAACAATAAAAACAAAAGGAAATAATGATATTATTGATATAACAAATTTAATCGAAGAAAAATTAAAAGAAACAAAATTAAATGAAGGTTTTATAAATATTTTTATTGCAGGTTCAACAGCGGGAATAACAACAGTTGAATATGAATCAGGACTGATAAAAGATTTGAATGATTTATTTGAAAAGATAGCACCATCATCAAAAAATTATGCACATAATTTTAGATGGCATGATGGTAATGGTCATTCACATTTATTATCTTCATTATTTAAGACTAATTTTACAGTGCCTTTTAAAAATAATGAATTATTACTTGGCACCTGGCAGCAAATAATTTTTATTGATTTTGATATTCATCCACGCACGAGAAATGTGATTGTTCAAATTATTGGAGAATAATATAATGGCATTTTATAATTCTGATTTTCATAGAAATTATTTTCATTCTTTTCATCAAACATTAATTGGTAGAATAATAATAATAAATTCAATAATTTTTCTTCTCGCTTTTTTCAATGTCAAAATAAATAATTATTCAATAATAAATTTATTTGGTCTTTTACCCGCTGATTTGTTAAAATTCAAAATCTGGCAAATTTTTACTTATATGTTTGTTCATTCTGATATTATGCATTTATTCTGGAATATGCTTACTTTACTAATGTTTGGAATAGAACTTGAAAGATTATGGGGCGCAAAAGAATTATTTAAATACTATTTAATATGTGGTGCTGGTGCTGCTGTGTTTTCTTTTCTTTTTATTAATAATACTTCTATTTATATTATTGGTGCATCAGGTGCTATTTTCGGGCTTATGCTTGCTTATAGTAAAATTTATCCTGACAGTGAAATTTTATTCTTTTTTGTATTTCCTATAAAAATTAAATATGCAGTAATTATTTTAGCTATCATCAGTTTGCTATTAAGTTTTGATAGAACAACAAATATTGCACATTTTACACATTTAGGTGGATTTGTTATTGGTTATTTATATCTCTTTTTTCAAACAAAAACTTTTAGTTTTCAAAATTACATTCAAAATATTCAGCAAAAAAAAAGAAAGAATAAATTAATAAAATTAGATAAAGAAATAAGTTTAATGCAATCAAAAGTCGATGAATTATTAAAAAAAATTTCGGAAAGTGGAATAAATAGTTTAACTAAATCAGAAAGAAAAATATTATTAAAAGCATCAGAATTAATAAAACAAAAAGATGAAATATAAAATTTTTATTTTATTATTTTTATTGATTGTAAATTTATATAGTGAAGATACACCGATTATTTTAAATTTTAATTACAATCTGATATTTGGAAATGATATTCAATTATTTCAATTTTCAAATTTTACTTATGAAGATAATAAAAAAGATATAAAAAAAATAATACCAAAAAGAATTATAAAAAACAAACCAGAAATTGATGAATTGATTATTCAACAATTGGATTTTGAAAAAGAAATAAATTATTATTTTAATGATGTTGAAAATAAATTAGATTTTTATTTAGCGTATTTATATTATCCAGAAGATAATTATTTTCCTTTACTTAAAAAGTTAGATTTTACTTATGAGATAAATAAAAGAGTGAATAATTTTGAAATAGAAAAATTTGATTTTAAAAATTTTTTTTATTTCCCTATTAATTCAAAAATTTTATCAAATGTAATAATTCGTAATAATGATAGAATTGTAATATCATATAAAGAAAAAGTAAAAAATAAATTTGCTATAAATATTTTTAAAACAGAGTTTTTAGGTGGAATCGAATTTGAAGTGTTGACAAAAAATAAACAAGAAAAAATTCCATTTGCAACAATAAAAATAATAAATACATTAAATGAACCAATAAAGATAGTGAAAGCAGATGAAAATGGTAAAACATCTTTTTTAAAAGACGAAATTTTATTATTTGATAATTCTAATGATAAACCATATTATATTGAAGTATATAATCAAGGTCAAAAAATAAAAGAAGATAAATTACATATTGTAGCCAATCGTCATAAAAGCATTACCACCTGTTCAATAATTACAGACCAGGAACCTTTATCATTTTATGTAGGTAAAAAAGTAAAAATAAAAGGAAGAGTTTTATATCAGGATATTTATGAAAAAATAAAACCAGTGCAAGAAACAAAAATAAAATTATATGATGAAGAAGTAGGATTAACAGATATATATTCAACAAATTTTGAAAGGAATTTTCTTGCAGAAACATATACAAATTCAGATGGTGAATTTGAATTTAAAGAAATTGTAAATTATGATGGAAAATATAAAGACACAATTGATGCAATAATAATATTAGAATTAGAAACAAAAGATTCAAAAATGATAAATACATATTTAGGAACAGATATAGTTTATAGAATAAATATATACAAGCAGGAAAATATCTGGCCCATTGAAAATGAATATTGTACCAATGATATAATAATAACAGAAGAAAATAAAGATTATGATAAATATTTATTATTTCAATTAATAAATGAAAGTTATAAAAAAGAAAAGATTGATTGGTTCAGAAAAGCAAATAAATTACAAATAGTTTATCCTTTTTTACAATTAAAAAATTTAGAATTTACAAGTTTTAATTATCAATCAACAGAGAATATATTAAGAATATCAAAACAGATTGGTGATAAGATTTTAAAAACAGGTTCAGCTGAAAAATTTTTATTGTTTCAATAAATCAATTATTTCAACATTCATATCCTGTGTATTTAAAATACAAATATAAGATTTGCCTAAAAGCCATGTTCCAGTTTCACCTGGATTTATTATTAATGTATTTTTTATTTTTCTAATATCCTGTTTATGAGTATGGCCATAAACAATAACATCAAATTCACCACTATTTGCTAAAATATCGAGAAAATCAGGTATATGATATAATAAAAATTTTTTATTATCAAGAGTGAAAATGCCATATCTATCAAAAATTTTTGCTTTATTTTTAAATCTTTCTTTTAAAAAATCCTTTTCACCATCATTATTTCCAAATACGATATACATATCACAATTTAATTTTGAAAATTCGTTAAATGTAATTGGAGAGATTATATCACCAGCATGTAAAACTAATTCAACTTTTTTTTCATTAAAAATATCAACTGCTTTTTTTATTGTATGTAAATTTTCGTGTGAATCAGTCATAATACCAATTAACATTATTATCACCTCTTATTCTTCTTCTATAAATAATATTTGTTTATTTATTTCTTCAAAATCTGTTATACCGGCTAATACTTTTTCTAATGCTGATTGTTTTAATGTTTTAAAATTATTTTTTATTGCATACTCTTTGATTTTACTTGCTGCTGTTTTCTTTAAAACCATTTCTTTTATTTCTTTATCAAATTTTAAAATTTCAAAAACACCTGTTCGACCTTTATAACCTGTATAATTGCAAGAACTACAACCTGTTTTTTGATAAATTCGTTCTGGTAAATATGCATTATCAAAATTAAAATTATATTTTGTTAATATATCTTTATTTAATTTTATTGGTTGCTTACAATCATTACATAGTTTACGAACCAATCTCTGTGCAATTACTCCATTTATCGATGATGAGATTAAGTATGGTTCAATTCCCATATCTATTAATCTTGAAATACTACTGATAGAAGTATTCGTATGTAAAGTAGTTAAAACTAAATGACCTGTAAGTGCACTTTGAATTCCTATCTTGGCTGTTTCTGTATCTCGTATTTCACCAACTAAAATTATATCAGGGTCCTGCCTTAAAATTGAACGCAAACCATTGGCAAATGTTAACCCTATTTTCAAATTTACTTCTATTTGATTTATGTTTTCAAGTATATATTCAACCGGGTCTTCAATTGTAATAATATTATAACTCTGTGAATCTAAATTTTGTAAAATTGTATATAATGATGTTGTCTTACCACATCCTGTTGGTCCACAAACTATTATTATTCCAGATTTTTTTTCTAATATTTCTTTTAATAATTTAAGATTAACATCATCTATGCCTAATCGTTCTATATCTTTTATTAAATTTCTTTTTTCAAGTAATCGTAAGACAATTTTTTCGCCTTTTATTGTTGGTGATGTTGAAACACGAATATCAACTTCTTTATTATCAATTACAAGTTTTATTCTTCCATCCTGTGGTAATCTTTTTTCTGATATATCCATTCCTGAAATAACTTTTATTCTTGAAATTAGATTATTTTGTATGTTTATTGGTAATGATATTTTTTTATATAATATACCATCTATTCTAAAACGAATTTTTAATTCGTTTTCTTCTGGTTCAATATGTATATCACTCGCTCGTTCGATTATTGCCTGTCTGATTATCATATCAACTAATTTAACAATTGATGATGTTTCAACTGATAAATCAATCTTTTTTGTGAGTTTTTCTTCTTCTGTTAAATAATCTTCTTCTTTATATATTTGCTCGATTATGCTATTTATACTATCTGTTAATTGATATATAGAATTTATAATTTCAATTATTTTTGATTTTGACGCTAATAATGGCAAAACATCAAAATTTGTTTTTTTCTTTATTTCTTCAATTATATATATATTTAATGGGTCAGCCATTGCAACCAATAAAACTCTATCACATATTTTAAATAATGGAATTATTAAATTTTCTTTAATTGTTGTTATATCAAACATTTTAAGAAGTTTATTATCAATTAAATTGTATGAGAGGTTTATAAATGGATTTTCAAGTTTCTCTGAATATAATAAATATAATTTATCTTCTGAAATTATTTTTTGTTCATTCAAATATTCTATTATTTCTTCAATACTATCACTTCTATTAATTATATTTTGTATTTCTTCTGAACTTAAGATGTTATTTTCTATTATTATTTCTTTTAATAAATTTATATTCATTATTCTTCCTTAATGATATTTTTTATTTTTTCTGGCAACTCATCAATATTAAATTTTGACATTATAAAATTTTTTAATATACTTATTTTTTCTTTATTTTTTTCTTCTGCTTTTCTTAATTCAAAACTAATATTTTCATATAAATCTAAATATTCAGAGTATTCTTTTATTTCACTTTTTGTTTCTATAATGTTTTTTACTTTGACTCTTAAATTATGGATTTCTTCTGATTTTTTTACTAAAAATAATAATTCTTCGATATCCAATGGTTTGCTCATAAATGCTGAAATATTGTATTTTAACGCTTCTTCAACAACTTTCTCAGAACCAAATGCAGTTAATAATATAATTTCAATATCTGGATATTCTTTTTTTATTATTTTTGTTAATTCAATTCCATTTAATTTTGGCATGCTTAAATCAGTAATAACTAAAAATATTTCATTATGTTTTTCTTTTAATATTTTAACTGCTTCTTCGCCATCATACGCAAGTAAAGATTCATATTTATTTACTTTTAAATTATGCGCTAAAATAAAACATAAATTTTTATCATCATCAACTAATAACACTTTTTTATTGGTCATAACAAACACCTATTTTTTTCGCCATAATGATGGCAAATTTCTCTCTAATTCAATATTTTTAAATTCTTTACTTTTTCTTGCACCCCATTTCTTCACCCATTCAGCCATATTTTTCAAGCCTTCTAAAATTGTATATTTTTTTGTGTAATTAAAGTATTTTTTTATTTTTGTATGTGTGCAATATGCAAATTTTGCTTCCTTTCTTGGTGGATAATATTTTATTTTTAATTTCCAATTAAATAAATCGCTCACCATTTTTGCTATCTCATTTACAGTTAAAACTTCATCATCACCAATATTAAAAATTTCATTATAACATTTTTTATTAAATGCAGATTGGGTAATTATATCAGAAATATTTTTTATATAAGTAAATGCTCGTTGCTGATTTCCATCACCAAATACTGTTAATGGTTTATTTTGTAAAATTTGATTCATAAAAATTCCAATTACATTTCGATATTTATCAGCAATATTCTGACGCTCACCAAATACATTATGCGGTCTAAATATTATATAATTTAAGCCAAATAACTCTTTTGTTATTCGCAATTCTTCTTCAACTGCTAATTTTGCAATACCATAAGAATCCGCTGGTACTGGTTTTGTATCTTCACTAAATGGTGGTTTTAAATGCCCATAAACTGCAATTGACGATGTAAAAACAAAACATTTTATATTGTGATTAACAGCGCAATTTATTAGATTTATACTTCCAATTAAATTATTATTGTAATTAAATAATTTTATATGTGAACTTAATATTTCTGCTGCATAAGCAGCTAAATGATAAACATAATCTATTTTGTATTCTGAAAATATTCGTTTTATCAATTGAGTATTTGTTATTGAACCTTTAATGAATTTCGCTGCTTTATTTACATTTGCTTTATAACCACCACTTAAATCATCTAATACTATAACTTCTTTTTTTAATTTAATTAATTCATCAACAACATGAGAACCAATAAAACCAGCGCCACCTGTTACAAGGCAATAACCCATAATTTTTTCCTTTGATTTTTTAATTTTTTTTATTATATAAAAAAAATTTTTTAATGTCAATAAATTATTATCAATGAATGATTTGAAATTATGTGGAGTGAATAAGCAAATGCAAAAAATTATAGAATTGACGATTTAGGTAAATAAAGCAGTTTAAAATCTTTAATAAATAAAATATTTTATCAGATAAAAATGATGATAGTTGACAAATTTAATTAATCTATATAACAATGATTACAAATTTTTTAAATTTTATTTGACAAATTTTGGAAAAATTTATATTCTGTTATTTAAACTTTTAAGATTTAAAATGATGAGAGGTTTTAGTATGAAAAAAAATAATAAATCAAATAATTTTGATTTAAAAGATGAAGATTTACAGGTTTTTTTAGATGATATAAAAGAAAATTTAGAAATTATTCAGGAATTATTTTTAAAATATGAAAAAGAAAATTTAACAAAAATTGAATTTGATGATTTGAAAAGAAAAATCCATATTTTAAAAGGAAGTGCAGCATTTCTAAAATTAAATAATTCCAGTGAAGTTGCACATATTTTAGAAAATATTTTAGATGGTATTGAAAAAGGACAGTATTCAAAAGAAGAAATAATTAATTTACTAATTGAAGCAGTTGGTGATTTAATTGACTTTTTTAATAAATTTAGTTTATCAAAAGATTTAAAAGAAGATAAAGAAGATAAAGAAATAAATTTGCTTGTTTTATTAGAAAAATTAAGATTATTTAAAGAAACAGATATATCAGAAAAAGAAATAGTCGAAGAAATCGAAAAGCCATCAAAAGAAAAAAAAGCGTCAAAAAAAGAAGAAGAAAAAATATTAATAAAAAAAGAATATAAAAAATATGATTATGATAGTTATGATAAAAATACATTAAATGACTTTTTATCAGAAGCAAATGAGATGCTAAGTGATATTTCACAGACATTACTTGAATTAGAAAAAGATTATAAAAATAAAGAAGTAATAAATGACTTATTTAGAGTATTGCACACATTAAAAGGTTCATCAGGTATGGTTGGACTTCTTTCAATAAATTATATTGCACATGCGTTAGAGGAAATACTTGATTTCGCAAGAAATGATACTCTTGTTATAACATCACAAATAGTTGATGTTATGTTTTCAGGAATAGATAAAATACAGGAATTAATAAAGAAAATAGAAACAGGTAAAGAACCAAATGAAAATGTTGATAAACTATTAACAAAGATATATTTAGCAAAAGAGAATAAATTAAGTGAAGAGATAAGTATTCAAAAAGATGAAGTAAAAGAAAAAAAAGGAGGTGAACAAATGGAAATAGAAAAGGAAGAAATAAAAACAGAAGTAAAAGAAAAAACAGAAGCAGAAAAAGAAAGTAAACAAACAAGCACTTCCGCAAATGCATCAACAGTACAACAATCGTTAAGAATAGATGTGAAGAAATTGGATAATGTGATGAATCAAATGGGCGAATTAGTAATTGAAAAAATAAGATTACACGAATTTATTAAAGAATTTATAAACTATGGAAAAAATATAAGACGATTGAAGAAAAAAATATTAAGCAAACAAATGAATGTAAATGAATTAGTGTTGGACATAATGAAAGAGTTAGATAGAGAGGCGGATAAATTATCAATTATATCTGAAAGTTTCGATCGTATAAGCACTAATTTACAGGAAAGTGTAATGCAAATGCGATTAGTTCCAATATCGCAGATATTTACTCGTTTTCCAAGAATCGTTCGTGATTTATCAAAAAAGATGAATAAAAAAATAAATTTTATAATCGAAGGTGAAGAAACAGAAATTGATAAAGGAATAATTGAAAAATTAATGGACCCATTAATCCATATAATAAGAAATAGTATTGATCATGGAATAGAAACAGAAGAAAAAAGAAAAAGTATAGGGAAAAAACCAGAAGGAACTTTATATCTAAAAGCATATTATAAAGGTGATAAAATAGTAATAGAAATAGAAGATGATGGAGCAGGCTTGAATCTAAAAAAGATAAAAGAAAAAGCAGTTCAAAAAGGATTAATAGATAAAGAGGCAGTTGAAAGATTAGATAAAGATGAAATAATATCATTGATTTTCCAGCCAGGTTTTTCAACAGCAGATACAGTAACAGATTTAAGTGGTCGTGGCGTGGGAATGGATGTTGTGAAAACAACAATTGAAGGTTTGAATGGAACAATATCAATAAAGAGTGAGGAAAAAAAAGGCACAACAATTCAATTATTAATACCATTAACTTTAGCAATAATGGAAGTATTACTTATTAAATCAGTAAATCGAACGCTCGCTATTCCACTATATATAATTCAAGAAACTGTATTTTGTAAGAAAAAAGAAATATATGAATTAGGTCATAAAATTGTTTTTAATTTAAGAGGTATTGTTATACCATTAATAGTATTAAATGAATTACTTGGAATTGAAGGAGATTCACTTTTTGTAAAAGCAAGTGGTGATACTGCAATTCCAATTGTTGTGATAAAATTAGGAGAAAAATATTACGGCATAATTGTTGACTTATTTGAAGGAAAACAGGAAATTGTGTTAAAGACATTAGGTAGTTTATTACAAAAATCACCATTTGTAAATGGTGCAACAATAATGGGCGATGGTAATGTTATTTTAATTTTAGATGTGTTAGCAATTATTAGAGAAGCAAATAAATATTCATTTCAGAAAAAAGAAAGTAAGGAAAGTATACAAAAGCAAAAAAAATTAGCACAGAGAAAAAAAGCTTTAGTTGTTGATGATGCTTTACCTGTTCGATTATTTCTAAAAAAAATATTAAGCGAAGAAGAATTTGAAGTTGATGAGGCGGAAAATGGTAAGGTAGCATTATATAAAGCAAAAGAAAAAAAATATGATTTATTTACAATTGATTTTTTAATGCCTGAAATGGATGGTTATGAATTATGTCAGGAATTAAGGAAAATAGATAAATATAAAAAAACACCAATGATAGCAATATCATCAAAAAGTGAAAAAGTAGATAAAATAAAGGGTTTTGAAGTTGGGATTGATGAATATTTAGTAAAACCAGTTGAAAGAGATTTATTTGTAGATGTTGTAAAAAAATATATAGAATAAAAAGTGCCCGTAGTTCAACTGGATAGAATGCAGGATTCCGATTCCTGAGGTTGGAGGTTCAACTCCTCTCGGGCACAAAAAATTTACAAATAAAAATTCTTCCATTTATAAATGGTTATGGGGTTTATTTAAATGATGTCTTTTTAAATCTCTTATTTTAATAAATGTAATGCTTCATTTCTTGTTCGTTGGTCTTTTAAAAAAATTCCTTTCATACAGGATGTTACAGCCATTGTGCCTGGTTTTTTTACTCCTCGCATAGTCATACATAAATGTTCTGCTTTTAATATTACCATTACTCCTTTTGGTTGTAAATATTTCATTATTTCTTCTGCAATTTGTGTTGTTATTCTTTCTTGCTGTTGTAATCGTTTTGATATTGCATCAACTATTCTTGCTAATTTACTTAATCCAGTAATTTTATTATTATTAGGTATATAAGCGACATTAGCATAACCATACATAGGTAAAAAATGGTGTTCGCAAATAGAATAAAAGGGAATGTCTTTGACAATAATCATTTCATCATGTTTATCTTCAGTAAATACTTTAAATATTCTGGAAATATCAACTGAATAACCAGAAAATAATTCTTCATACATTTTTGCCACCCGTTTTGGTGTTTCTAATAATCCTTCTCTTTTTTTATTTTCGCCAATTGCTTCAATTATCATTTCAATTGCTTTCTCTATTTTCTTTGTATTAATTTTTTTAATTTTTTGATTGTTCATTTTCTTTTTTTTGCTCCTCTTCTTTTTTATCTTCATTTTCAACTTCATTATTTTTATTCATAAATTCTGTTATTACATCACGCCATATTTCTTCATAATCAAGTTCTTTTAAATTATCAACAATAACAATAATTTTTACTCTTCTGTTTTTTCGCCTGCCTTCGGCTATGTAATTACTTGCTATTGGTTCTGCGTCTGCTTTACCAAAAGTAACAATTATTTCTTTTGGTAAATTATAATTTTCAATAAAAATGTTTTTTACAAAATTCGCCCGTTTTTCTGATAATATCAAATTTTCACGAGGTTCACCAATACTATCAGTAAAGCCATGAATCTCTATTCTAAAATTCGGTGTTTTCTTTTCTTCTAACATTTTAAATTCTGGTATTGTTATATCTATTTTTCTTTCTTTTATTTGCTCTTCAAGTTTATCTTTTATTGATTTGAATATTTCTTTTTCTTCTTGCTCTATTATTTTTCTCTCTGTTGGTATTTCATTTTTAATAAATTCATCTTTCATTTTCTGATATTCATTATACAATCTTTTAATATAAGCACCAATTTTATTTATCGGTGTAAATGCTTCATCTAATAGTTTATATTCATTTTCACTAAATAAACCATCACTAAAAGTAAAAATAATTTTATCATCAAAAAAAGTTCTCGCAACCTGTATTTTATCAGTTGATTTTGCTTTCTTCCTTTTAAATATTTCTATTTCTTCGCCACGGATTAATGCCTTTAATTCTTCACCTGTCATTGTCTCTTTTTCAATTAATACTTCTGATATTTTTATTAATAACTCTTTATTATTGTTTAATATTTCTTTTACTTTATTATATTGTTCTGTTACTATTCCTTTTATTTCAGCATCAATTTCCTGCGCTGTTTTTTCACTATAATCTTTATGATAGGCTAATTCTCTACCTAAAAAAATTGATTCTTCTTTTTTACCAAATGTTAGTTTTCCTAATTTTTCACTCATTCCCCATTCACAAACCATTTTCCTTGCAATATTTGTTGCTCGCTCAATATCATTTGCTGCACCATTACTTATATCTTCAAATATTATTTCTTCTGCTACTGTGCCACCAAGTAAAACAGCTATTTGTGCAAGCAAATATGATTTTTTTAATGTGTATTTATCTTCTTTTGGTAATTGCATCGTCACGCCTAATGCTCTGCCGCGAGGTATTATTGTTATTTTATGTAATGGGTCTGTTCCAGGTGTCATTTCTGCAACTAATGCATGGCCTACTTCGTGATATGCTATTACTTTCTTTTCTTTCTCATTTATTACCATACTTTTTCGTTCTGGTCCCATCATTACTTTATCTTTTGCTAAATCAAGCATCTCCTGTGTTACCATTTCTAAATTATGTCGTGCTGCTAATAATGCCGCTTCATTTACTAAATTTGCTAAATCAGCGCCTGTAAAACCTGGTGTTCCACGCGCTATCTCTTCTAAATCAACTGTGCTTTCTAATGGAATATTTCTTGTATGAACTTTTAATACACCGATTCTGCCTTTTATATCTGGTATATCAACAACAACCTGCCTATCAAATCTGCCAGGTCTTAATAATGCAGGGTCTAATACATCAGGTCGGTTTGTCGCTGCTATTATTATTATGCCTTCATTTGAATCAAAACCATCCATTTCAACTAATAATTGATTTAATGTTTGCTCGCGTTCATCATGACCGCCACCTATACCAGCGCCGCGCATCCTTCCAACTGCATCAATTTCATCAATAAATACTATACACGGTGCGTGTTTCTTACTTTGATTAAATAAATCACGAACTCTACTCGCACCAACACCAACAAACATTTCTACAAAATCAGAACCACTTATACTAAAAAATGGTCTGTTTGCTTCACCTGCCACTGCTTTTGCTAATAATGTTTTTCCAGTGCCAGGTGGACCAATTACTAAAACACCTTTTGGAATTTTGCCGCCTAATTTTTGAAATTTTTTTGGGTCTTTTAAAAATTCTATTATTTCTTCTAATTCTTTTTTTGCCTCTTCACATCCTGCTACATCTGCAAATGTTACTCTTTTCTGGTCTGCTTGAAGCATTTTTGCTTTACTTTTACTAAATGAAAATGCTCCTTTTGAACCTGAATATATTTGCCGATAAAAAACAAACCAGAGAAATAAAATAAAGCCAATCATTGGTCCCCAACTAATAAATAAATCAAACCAAAAACTTCTGCCACTTGTTGATTGACCGGATATTTCTATATTATTTTTTTCTAAAAAACTTATTAAATTTGGGTCATTATATGGTATCAAACAAATATATTTATTTCCTGAAATTGAAGTGGCTATTATTTTTTTTTCAATTTCATTTATTTCGACATTTTTAATTTCACCTTTTTCTACCATTTTTTTAAATTCTGAATATATTATATTTCTTTCTTTTATTTGTGGATTTATTGATTGTGTCTTAAAGAAAAAATATAGTAACAAAATTAAGAATAACCAGAATGCTAAATTTTTTAAACCATTTCCTTTTTTCATTTATTTTTTTGCCTCCATTAATCTTCATCTAAATATAGTCCTGCTTTATTTAATACTTCTTCATTTGGTACAAATATAAAATCATAATTCCTAAAAAATTCAGAATAATCAAGTCCATAACCAACTACAAATTTATCTTCTATTGTAAAACCAACATAATCTATTTCTAATGGAACTAATCTTTGTGATGGTTTGTTTATTAAACAACATACTTTTAATGATTTTGGATTCCTTGTTTCTAATGTCTTTTTTAAATTTATTAATGTTAAACCAGTATCAACAATATCTTCTATTATTAAGACATTTTTATTTTCTATATTTTCTTTTATATCTTTTATAATTCTGACAATGCCACTTGATTTTTTACTCTTACCATAACTTGATACTGATATAAAATCAAGAATTATTGGAAGATTTATATATTTTATTATATCAGTAAAAAACATAACAGCACCACGCAATACACAGATTATTATTATTTCATTTTCATTTTGATAATCGCGTGTTATTTTCTCACCTAATTCTTTTATTCGATTTTGCAATTCTTCTCTATTTATTACTATTTCTTTTATAAAACTTTTTTTATATATTATTTCTTTTAATTCTTGATTTGACATTTTTATTTTCTGCTCCTTTTTATTTTTTATAAAATTTTTTTATAAAAATATCAAGATTTTTTTGTAAAAAAGTTTATAAATAATTTATTTCTTTATTAAAGTCAATTTTTATTTTTTAAAAAAGAAATGTGTATAAACTTTATATTTTCATTTTTTATAAAAAAGAAAAATTACATAACTAAAATATATTACGAGAAAAATAATTCCTTCTGTTCTATCAATTTTTCTGACTTTTCCTGTAAAAACAAAAATGAATAATAATAGAGAAGCAAGAATATTTAAAAGCAAATCAATATTATTTGTTCCTGCAATATTAATAGGATAAATTACACTTGAAATTCCTAAAATAAAAAAGACATTAAAAATATTTGAACCAATAACATTACCAAGTGCTAAATCAATTTCTTTTTTATGTAGAGCAACCAATGAAGTAATAAGTTCTGGTAATGAAGTGCCAATTGCAACAATTGTTAAGCCAATTACTCGTTCACTTATCCCTAATGATAATGCAATTTTTTTTGCACTATAAACTATAAGCCATCCACTACCAAATAAAAAACAGAGACTTAATATTATTATTATTATTGATTTTAGTATTGTGTATTCTTTAACAATTAAATTCTTATCACACTCGTTTTTTAATCCTATAAAAAAATTATATACGAGAAAAATAGTAAAAAATAATAACAATATAATTCCATCACTTCTTGAAATGTAAGAAAAAGAAAGAGCATCAATTATTTTATCATTTGCAAGAATTAAAGTAACTAATGCTGATAAAAAACAGAAAGGAATTTCTATCCATGTTGTATTTGGTTTTACAAGAAGTGGAGTAAAAACAGCACTAATTCCAGCAATCAGCAATATATTGGCAATATTAGAACCAATTACATTACCAAGAGCAATTTCATTTGATTTTGCTAATGAGGCTATTATGTTAACTGATAATTCAGGGGCTGATGTGCCAGATGCTACAATAGTTAAACCAATCACAATTGTAGGTATATTTAATCTTTTTGCTAATGCTGTTGAACCATCGATTAAAAAATCAGCACTTTTTACCAATACATAAAAGCCAATAATTAAGAGGAAAAAATTTAATAACATAAAGATTTTATATCATAAAAATAAAGAAAAAGTCAATTATTATTATTTTGAAAAAATTATAAATACACTTTGAATTTAAGTTAATTTAATTGATATTTTCTTTTTATTAATTTAACTAACTTTAATTAAAATTTTTTATTTTATATAAAATAATTGCTACAGATGAAGAGAGATTTAATGAATTAAAATTTTCGTTTATTGGTATTCGTATTATTTTATCACTAATTCTTAAAAAATTATATCTCACTCCTTTATCTTCACTTCCAAATATTATTAAACAGGGATATTCTATTTTTGTTGTATTTATTATTTCAGTGCCGTTTACATCAATTGAATAAATTTTGTATGAATAGTTTTTAAATTTTTGGATTATAGAATTCAAATTATTTACTGGATAAATGTTCATATATGCAGCAGCGCCAGCTGATGCTTTCATTACTGCTGATGTAATTAAAACACTATTATTTGTCTGTAAGATAATATTATCAAAACCAAAACAATAACAATTCCTTAATGCTGCACCTAAATTTTGTGGGTCCTGAATTGAATCAAAAATTATATATACTTTTGACAAATTTTCTTTTTTTTCAAGATTTAATTTTTGATATGGATAACTCTCAACTTCTATAACTATATTTTGATGATGTTTATTTTGAACTAATTGAAATAATTTTTGTTTTGTTACAATTTCAATTTTATAATAATTTTGTAATTTTGTTAATTTATTTTTTTCTATATCATTTGTGTAAATTTTTTTTATTGCAAATCTTTTTGATTTAATTATTTCTTTTAATATATTTTTTCCATAAAAAAGAAGTGTATTATTATTCATTTTCTTTTGGCTGTTTCTTTATTGAAATTATTATATCATAACAATCAAGAAAAGATTCCACTATTTCCAGGTCAAAATGTTTGCCTGATTGTGCTTTAATAAAATTTAATATTTCTTCTTCTGTCCATGGTTTTTTATAAGATCGAGTTTCAGATAATGCATCATATACATCAGCAAGAGCAACAATTCTTGCAAATAAAGGAATTTCTTCACCTTTTTTACCTCGGGCTGCACCATCATCATTTTTATAATCTTCTAATGGTTGTCCTGTTTCAATATTTATCCAGCCTGGATAACCTGTCCCATCCCATTTTTCATGATGATTTAATGCTATTTCTTCGCATGCTTTATCAAGTTCTGTTATGCCGCTACTAAATAATTTTGCACCTAAATAAGTATGTTTTTTCATTTCAGCAAATTCTTCATCAGTTAATTTATCAGGTTTTTTAAGTATTCTGTCACTTATTGCAATCTTACCAACATCATGCAGCATAGAAGCAAGTTTTAAAATATCTTTATCTGCTTCTATCTTTTTTTCTACTATGTTTTTTTTCTTTGCCCAGTTTTCATAAATTTCAATTGAATAATATGATACTCGTTCGACATGTGCTCCTGTTTCTTTTGGATCACGTAATTCTGCCATTTTTATCATTCTTAATATAATATCACGAGTTAATTTTGCTCTTTCAAGTGCTGCTGATGCTAAATTTGCAAAATGTTGTACAACTGTAATTTCTTCATTTTCAAATATAGTTAATTCACCATCTTGATTCTTTTTATTTATTAATTGAAATACACCTAATATTTCATCATTGATTGATTTTAAAGGAACAGTTAAAACTGATTTTGTTTTGTAATCAAATTTTTTATCATATTCACAATTAAAACTATAACTTTCATTTTTAGTAATTTTATAAACATCATCAATATTAAGTACTTTACCTGTTTTTGCTACATAACCTGAAAGTGATTTTTCATTTATTTCAATTTTAAATGAAGTATATGGTAATTTTTTTTCTTTTAATCTTTTTTGAATTGTATCATTTTGTGAAAAAGCAAAACGTAAATAATTCCCTTCTTTAATATAAATCGAGCCTGCATCAGAGTTTGTTAATTGTCTGGCTTTAAAAAGAATTAACTCAAGTAATAAATCAATATCCTTTATTTTACTTAATTCAAGACCAGTTAATATTATTTCTTCTAATTTTTTTGCTTTATTTTGGTAATCCATAACTTTTTGTAATAATATTTCTTGACAGTTTTATTTTTTATATATTAAAATTAAAAATTTATATTATATTTTTATATAAGTCAAATAAAATTATGGAAAAAATAATTACAAGGTTTCCACCAAGCCCAACAGGTTATTTACATATTGGCGGTGCAAGGACTGCTTTATTTAACTGGCTGCTTGCAAAAAAATATAATGGAAAATTTATTTTAAGAATAGAAGATACTGATAAAGAACGCTCTTCTTTTGAATCAGTTCAGATGATTCTTAATGATTTAAAATGGTTAGGACTGAATTGGGAAGAAGGTCCAGATATTGGTGGACCACATTATCCTTATTTTCAATCAGAAAGAAAGGATATTTATTATAAATATGCAGAACAATTAGTTAAAGAAAAAAAGGCATATTATTGTTTTTGTACAGAAGAAGAACTTGAAGCAGCACGCACAGCAGCAAAACAGAATAATGAAGTTTTTAAATATAATAGAAAATGTCTTAAATTATCAGATAGTGAAAAGAATGAATTAATTAAAACAGGAAAAAAATTTGTAATTAGATTTAAAGTTCCTGAAAATAAAGAAATAATTATAAATGATGTGGTAAAAGGTGAAGTGATTTTTAATACTGATGTATTAGATGATTTTATAATTATAAAATCTGATGGCGGAGCAATTTATAATTTTGCTGTTGTTGTTGACGATGCTTTAATGGGTGTTACACATATTTTAAGAGGTGATGACCATTTATCTAATACTCCAAAACAAATTTTATTATATGAAGCATTAGGTTTTAAAGTGCCTGTTCTTGGACATGTTTCTATGATTCTTGGTGAAGATGGCCAAAAATTAAGTAAACGGCATTGTGCAACTGCAGTTGGTGAATATAAAAAACAAGGTTTTTTAAAAGAAGCAATTATAAATTATTTAGCATTACTTGGTTGGTCTCCACCTGATAATAGAGAAATTTTTTCTGTTAATGAATTAATAAATTTATTTTCAATTGAGAAGTTATCAAAAAGAGCAGCAATTTTTGATTTTACAAAATTGAAATGGATGAATGGTCAATATATTAAAAAATTAAATGAAGATGAATTATTTGAAAGAATATTTGATTTTATTGATGATAAATATAAAAGATTATTTGATAATGAACGCTTAAAGAAAATAGTTTATTCATTAAGAGAATATATTGAGAAATTAGATGAAATAAATAAATATATGAGTTTTTATGATTGGACAAATTTTAGTTTTTCTGATGAATCAAATACTTATAAAGAAAAATATGATTTTAAAAAGTTAGCAAATTTATTTATTGAAACAATGAATGAATTTAATAATTTAAAAGAAAAAAATAAATTTGAATTTGTAAAAAAATTTCAAAATAGAGCAGAAATTAAAGGTAAAGAATTCTATGTTATTTTAAGAATTTTATTAACTGGTGAAGTAAAAGGACCAGAATTAGTTTTTTTATTTGATTATTTAACCAAAGATGAATTAATAAAAAAAGTCACATTTCATTTAAAAGGATAAAATGGTGATAATATGAAAATTGTAATTGGTTCAGACCATGGCGGTTTTAATTTAAAAGAAAAGATAAAAGAATTTTTAATAAGTAAAAATATTGATATTTTCGATGTTGGTACACATAATACTAATTCAACAGATTATCCAGATTATGCAAAAAAAGTAGTAAATGGAATACTCAAAAATGAGTATGAAAGTGGTATTTTAATATGCGGCACAGGAATTGGTATGTCTATTGTAGCAAATCGTTATAAAGGCATTCGGGCTGCTTTATGTTTAAATGAATATATGGCTGAAATGAGTAGAAAGCATAATAATGCTAATATATTGGTTTTAGGTGGTAGATTATTAACTTTTGAATTAGCAATAAGAATAGTAGAAATATGGTTAAATACAGGCTTTGAAGCAGGACGGCATCAAAATAGAATTGATAAAATTGATAAAGATTAATTAAAATATGGAAATAAAAAAATATTTAAAAGATAGAAAAATTGCAATAACTATTTATGGTGCTGTTATAAATGTTATATTAAGTTTTTTAAAAATTATCATTGGTATAATAGGTAATAGTCGCGCGCTTATTTCAGATGGTTTTCATACTTTATCTGATTTACTTTCTGATATTGTTATAATAGTTGGAATAATTCTTGGTGATATACCATCAGATGAAACACATAATTACAGTCATAAAAAAATTGAAACCTTTGCAGAATTAATTTTAGGTTTATTATTAATTGGAGTATCAGTATATATTGGAGTTTCATCAGCAATTGCGATATATTATCATCATGAAATTAGACCACAACTTATCACAATTATTGCTGCTTTTATTTCAATTGTATCAAAAGAATATTTATATAGAATTACTAAAAAAGTTGCAAAAGAAGAAAATAATAATGCGATATTAGCAAATGCATGGCATCATCGAAGTGACGCTTTTTCTTCTATACCTGTTTTTATTAGTTTAATAATTATTCAATTTTTTCCATCATTACATATTATTGATGCTTATATAAGTATCTTAATTGCTTTTATAATTGTAAGAGTTGGCTGGCAAGTTTCATATACTGCTTTTCAAAAAATAATTGATGTTTCACCTGACAAAAAAATTCGCGAACAAATTTACAATATAATAGGTGAACATAAAGAAATACTTGATTATCATAAAGTAAGAATGCGCTATATTGAAATAAAATTTATATTGATTGCCATATTTTAGTTGATGAAAATTTATCAGTTAAAGAAGCACATCATATTTCAACAATTTTAAAGGAAGAAATATTTAATAGTTTTGAAAATATTTTTGATGTGGTAATACATATTGAACCCTATGAAAAAAAGCAGAGTGAATAAAAATGATAACGAAAGAAGATTTAGAGAAATTTGTAAGATTAAATGAGAATATAACTGAAATAAAAGAGATATTTAAAATAGAAAAAAGGTCAGAGGAAATAATAGAATTAGAGAAAGAAATGAGTAAAGAAAATTTTTGGGATGATAAAAATAAAGCTAAAAATATAGTGCAATTAGTAGATGAACATAAAGAAATAATAAATAGTTATAAAAATTTAGAAAAATTTTTTAATGATACAAAAGTAATATTAGAACTTTTAGCAGAAGCAGAAGATGAAAATTTAGAAAAAGAATTTTTAGAGAATTTAGAGAAATTAGAGAATAAGATAAAAGAATTAGAATTTATAAATTTATTAGATGATGAATTAGATAAAAATAATGCAATATTAAATATTCATCCTGGCGCAGGTGGCACAGAATCGTGTGATTGGGCATCAATGTTGTTTCGAATGTATAAACGCTGGTGTGAAAGAAATAAATTTAATATTGATATACTTGATTATCAAGCAGGTGATGAAGCAGGAATAAAAAATATAACAATATTAGTAAAAGGAAAATTTGCATTTGGTTATTTAAAATGTGAAAGTGGAATACATAGATTAGTAAGGATTTCGCCATTTGATGCAAATTCACGACGGCATACTTCTTTTGCTTCTGTTCACGCTATGCCAGAAATAAATGAAGATATTGAAATAGAAATAAATGATAAAGATTTAAAAATAGATACATATCGTGCCTCAGGCGCGGGTGGACAATATGTTAACAAAACTGATTCTGCTGTTCGTATTACTCATATTCCAACCGGGATAGTTGTTAGTTGTCAAAATGAACGGTCACAGCATCAAAATCGTGAAAATGCAATGAAAATTTTAAAAGCAAAATTATATGAATTAAAAAAAGAAGAAATGGAAAGAGAAAAAGAAAAATTAAGCGGTGAGAAAAAAGATATTGGTTGGGGCAATCAAATCCGTTCTTATATATTTTGTCCTTACACATTAGTAAAAGACCATCGCACTAAATTTGAAAAAGGTGATATTCAATCAGTAATGGATGGCGATATAAATGAGTTTATTTTTGCTTATTTAAAATTTTTGAAAAAAAATAAATAATGGAAAAATACATCATTTCTGTTAGCAGACGAACTGATATTCCATATTTTTATAAAGATTGGTTTTTAGAAAAAATCAAAAATGGTAAATGTATAGTGCCAAATCCTTTTAATAAAAAATCATCTTATGAAGTTGATTTATCAAAAGATTCTGTTCATTCTTTTGTTTTCTGGTCAAAAAATTTTACTAAATTTATTGATATAATAAAAATGTTAAAAGAGGAAAAGTTTGGCATTTTTATTCACTATACAATAAATGATTATTCTTCACCTTTTGAAAGAATAAATGAAGAATTAAAAAATTTAATTGAAAACTTCAAAGAGATTTCTACGCTTATAAATAAAAAAAGTATTGTATGGCGTTATGACCCAATTGTATTATCAAAAATTACTGATATAAATTATCATAAAAATAAATTTGAGGAGATATCAAATTTATTAAAAAATTATGTTGAAAATGTTTATATTAGTTTTGTTTGTTTTTATAAAAAAGTAGTAAAAAAATTCAGTGAATATCCAGAATTAAAAATTTATGAACCTTCAATAGAAATAAAAAAAGAAATTATAAAAAAGATAAGTGAAATAGCTGAAAAAAATGAACAAAAAATATTTAGTTGTTGTAATCCAGAATTATTTAATATGGAAAAAGTAAATAGTGGTTCTTGTATAAATGCATTGCAAATTGCAGAAAATTATAATGATTTTAATTTAGTAATAAAAAAACAACCAACAAGAAAATATTGTGGTTGTTATTATAGTAAAGATATTGGTACTTATGGAAGTTGTAAATTTAATTGTTTATATTGTTATGCAAATTAATTTTATTTCTCAATAATTTTTGTTTTTTGGTTTATTCGAATTTCAAATTTTTCTTTATTTATTTCTCTATTAATTTTTATATCTTTAAATTCAATGGAAGTATTAATATCATAATTTAAATCACTTAAAATTATTTCTTGTGGAAAATAAAAAATATTTTCATCTTCAATTTTCTGGTAATTTTTAAATTCAACAATTTGTTTTTGTGGTGAAATTATTTTATATAAAAAATTATTTTTATAAATAAATTCATACTCTGGTTCTTTTATTTCATTTTGTTTAATATTCAGGCAATAATTAAATACTTTAAAGAAAAAAGAAAAATCGTAATCATAAAAATTAAAAGAAAAAGAATTTAATTTATATAGAGTATTATTTAATCTATTTAAAATATTTATTTTATCATCTTTTTGATGAATTGTTAAAACATTAGTAAAAAAAGGAGAATAAATATAAATAATAAATTCATTATTTTGATAATATATTTTTCCGATAAAAAAATTATTAATATTATTTGTTTTGGAAATTATATTTATATTTAATGATGATTCAAAAGAATAAAATTTTTGAATAACAAAAGGATTAAAAATATCTGAAATAGAATCCTGTTTTAGAATGATTCTTTTTTTAGAACAATTATAAAATAAGAATGATATTAAAAAAATTAAGAAAATTTTTTTCATTATTTTTCTTCATTTAAAAATTGATTTAATTTTTTAATAGCACATAAATCAGCACACATTGAACAGGTTTCATTATCAGATAAATTATATTTCTTTCTAAACTTTGAAAATTTATAAGGGTCAATAATATATTTTTTTTGAGTATTCCAATCAAGCATTCTTCGTGCTTTATCAAGTGCATAATTTTTATTAATTATTTTTTTATTGTTTTTTACAATATCAGCTGCTTCTGCTGCAATTTTTGCTGCAATAACACCTTCTTTTACATCATTTATATCAGGTAATTTTAAATGTTCGGCTGGAGTAACATAACATAAAAAATCAGCACCGGCAGCCGCAGCAATAGCACCACCAATAGCAGAAACAATATGGTCATAACCAGCAGCAGTATCAATAACAAGTGGTCCTAAAACATAAAAAGGCACATTAGCACATAATTTTTTTTGTAATAATACATTTGCTTCTATTTCATTCATTGGCATATGTCCTGGTCCTTCTATCATTACCTGAACTTTTTCTTTTTTGCATTTTTCAGTTAATTCACCTAATGTTATTAATTCTGCAATTTGACTTTTATCTGTTGAATCAAAAATACAACCAGGTCTTAATCCATCACCAAGTGATAGTGTTACATCATATTTTTTTGCTATTTTTAATACATCATCAAAATATTCATAAAATGGATTTTCTTTATTGTTATAAATCATCCATTCGGCAATAAACGAGCCACCGCGACTAACTATATTTAATAATCTTTTATCTTTCTTTAATATATCTAATGCTTTTAATGTGATACCACAATGAATAGTAAAAAAATCAACGCCATCAGCAGCCTGTTTTTCTAATATTTCTAAAATCAAAGATTTATCAATAAATTTAATAGCTCCAAATTTTTTTACTGATTCTATTGCTATTTGATAAATAGGAACTGTTCCAACCATAACTGGTGAATGCTCAATTATTTTCCTTCTAATTAAATCAATATCACCAGCAGTGCTTAAATCCATTACACTATCAGCACCATATTTTACTGCTATTTTTAATTTCTTTAATTCAAATTTTAAATCAACTCTGTCTTTTGATGTGCCGAGATTTGCATTTATTTTTGTTGATAAACCTTTTCCTATTGCTTTTATCTTTTTAAATTTATGATTAACATTTTTTGGAATTACAACATAATTATTTTTTAAATTATTTATTAATTCTTCAAAATTTATAAATTCTTCTTTTGATATTTTTTTTATTATTTTTATTGTTTCAATATTATCTAAACTTTCAAGTATGGTCATAATAATCACCTTTTGTTTTTTTTATGAGTATATTCTTTTTTAAAATAACTTAATATTTCATTAAATTTAATTAAACCAGATTGAGCTTTTTTTAATAATCCTAATTCACTTAATGATTTATTATTCATAATTTCCCAGATAATTGACATTTCAGGAATATTTGGCATAGGAATGGAATTCATTGCTTCATCTTTAATAATTACTTTTACTTTATCACTATTTAAAATTTCATCTTTATAAGAATTTATATTAGCAGGAATATAACCACCAATATTTCCCATAATAATTCCTGCTTGTTCTGATGTGAAAAATTTTATTACATCTATAACATTTTTCAATTGATTATCAGTTCTTTTTTTATTTGTGACATAAATTCCTTTAACACCTAAAAAAGGCGAAATAAAATTATTACCAAATTTAGGGAAAGTAGAAACAGCCCAATTATTTTTTTTAAAAGAACCAATAATCCACGGACCAGATATTAAAAACAATGCTCTGTCATCATTAAATAATTCTAATTGATAATCCCACCAACTTTTGCCTAATGGCACTTCTGGCACAATTTTATAAACATTTAAAAAAGAATAAGTTAATTTTAATGATTCAACAAGCGGTTCGCTATCAATAATTAATTTATTATTTTCATCAAAAACTCTGCCATTAAAAGAATGCACCCATAGAGCATGAAAATAAAAATTATCAATTTCATAAACCAATCCAAATTTATTTTCTTTTGGATTTGTAAATTTAATTGCGCTATCAAGAAATTCCTGAAATGTTTCTGGGGGTTTATTCAAATAATTTTTATTGTAAAATAAAATTAAGCATTCGATACTAAAAGGAAGACCATAAAGTAATTTTTTATTTTTACCATATTTTAAAGCAGTAAGTGAAGATGAAATAAAATTATTAAGAAATCTAAAATCAATATATTCATCTATAGGTATGATAATTTTTTTTTCAACCCAATAACCAATTTTATCATTAGCCCAGATAAAAATATCAGGACCATTATTTTTATCATAGTTCTTTTCTAATTGAATTAAATATGTATCAGGTTCATTTTGTAATAATTTGACTTGCGTTAAAGGATTTTTTAGATTATAAATATTAGCGATATATTCTAATGCTTTTTTGTCATTACCACGAAAAGAATGAAATAAATAAACAGTATCAGCATTTAAAAAATTTAAAAAAAGATAAAAAAATAGAAAAAATATTTTTAACATACTAAACATTAAATCTAATATGAACACAATCACCATCTTTAACAATATAATTTTTTGGTTCTAAACGAACAATATTATTTTTTTTACATTCTTCAAAAGAGCCATATTTTTTTATGTCATTAAAATGAACTACTTCTGCTTTAATAAAACCTTTTGCAATATCAGAATGAATAGCAGCAGCAGCATCAAGAGCAGTTGAATTTTTTGGAATAGCCCAAGCACGAACTTCATCTTTCCCAACTGTATAAAAATTTATTAGATTAAGTTTTTTATATATTTCTTTAATAAGTTTGTTTCGACCAGTATCATCGAGACCTAATTCTTTCATATATTCTGCTTGTTCTTCTTTTGATAATTGTGATATTTCAAGTTCTAATTTTGCTTTAATAAAAAAATATGAAAAATTATTTGATTCAAAAAAATCTTTGATAAATTTAAAATTTTCTTTTTGTTCAAAATCATCATCCGAATTTAAAATACAAATAATTGGTTTTAATGTAAGAAAAGAATAACTTCTAATTTGTGATAATTCATTTTGTGAAAAAGGAAAATTATATAATGGTTTTTCTTTTTCAAGATGTTCTTTTAATTTTTGTAAAAGATTTAATTCAATAGTTTCTATATTAGTTAATTTTTGTCCTTTTTTATTAGTTAGTTTTTCAATTCGGTTTTCAACTTTCTTTAAATCATCTAAAATAAAATCAGAAAAAATAATATTAAAATCTTGTTGTGGATTTATTCGATTTAAATGATGGAGAACATTCTCATTAGTAAAATTTCTTAAGACAATGCAAATTATATCAACATTGTAAAGATTAGAAAGATTATTATTATTAAAATCAATAATTTTAATTTTTGAATTAACTTTTTTATCAGGCTGATAAACTTCATTAAGCCAATCAAGATTTTTATCTGGCACATCAATTACTGCAACATTATTTTCTGATTTTGAAAATGAAATGAGTTCAATATGTGAACCAGTAAAAATATTGAAAAGAGTTGTTTTTCCTGATTGTGAAAAACCATAAATACCTGCTGATAAAATCATAATTCACCTTCTTTTAATAAATTAAAAAAATAATCAAAATTTTTATTAAAAAAATTAGCAAGTGAATTTAATGAATTATTAAAATTTTCTTTTGTAATAAATTTATTTATATCATTATTTTCTTCTGTTAGATTATCTTCTATTGTATCACTTATTACTTTTACAGAAAATAATTTAATATTATATTTATTACACAAAAAAGCAACAGAAAATAGTTCCATATCAACAGCAACAGCATTAAAATTTCTATTTAATTCAAATCTTTTTTGTTTGCTAAATACAGCAGAATTTCCAGATACAAAATTTCCAGTAAAATAATTAAGTTTTTTTGCAGCATTTATTATTTTTTGATTATTGCAAGATATTTCAGGATAATTAACAATATTAAAATAAGAATAATTATTTTCATTATAAAAATAGCCATTTTCAAATAAGAAAACATTTGTAGGAAAAACAATATCACTTACTTTAAAATCTTTATACAACGAACCACATATACCCGTGTGAATTATTATTGCTGGTTTAATTTCATTTATATAGAGAGTAAGATTATAAAGTGAATTAATTAAACCACAATTTAAAATTTTGAAATAGTAATTCTTCTCTTTTTTTATATTGTTTTTGATTGCTGATAATTCTGATTTTAATGCTGTAATAAATAAAATATTATAATTCATTAATTGGCAATTTCAACAGATTTTACTTCTGGAAATTCTTCTCGTAATCTTTGTTCAACACCAAATTTTAATGTCATCATTGCACCAGGGCAACCATGACAGGCACCTTGAAGTTTTACTTTTACTACACCTTTTTCAAAACTAACAAATTCAATATTACCACCATCTGCTTGTAAATAAGGTGCGATTTCTTCGTTTATATATGTTTTTATTTTATCTTCCATATTTCCTCCTTATTATAATTTTAAAATTTTTTTTTTGTAATTTGATTTCAATATGCAATAAAAACCATTTTTCTTCACATCTTGTCAAAAAATATTTTTATTAACTTATTAACTATTTTTTTATTTACTTCATTTGTTGATAATATTTTTTATAATTCTTTATCTAAAAATTCATAACCTTTTTAAAATTAATAATTTACACAAATAGAGGAGAAAAAATAATGAAAGTCATCAACAACTTTTTCAATAATTTCTTTCTATACAGAATCATAAGCAATAATATTTTTTTTTTCATAATAATAAGAATATTTATACCATAAAAATAAACAATAAGTCAAAGGAAAATAGATATTATTATTCATCAAAATTTACAACAGTACCATAAGCAATAATCACAAATTCAAAATTAGGCAAAGTCAAAGTTGAATAAGAAATATTTATAACAGCATCACCATTCATATTTTTCGTTGCTTCTGATAAACCGTGATTTATTTTTGACATAGCATCAGAAACACGAAAATTCGACCAGCCCCCTGTTTTTGCAAGATTTTCTTCATTAATTCTGACTTCAGCATGAACAATTCCTTTAATTTTATATTTCACTGGAATATCACCTGTTGATAAAATTACTTTTTTTTCATTTTCCTTTGATTCAAACATTTAATAACACCTTCTTAATAATAATAATCAAATTTTTTTTCATTAGAAATAAAAGGTTGAATTTTAAAAATTGCTGCTGGCTCAATTTGTGGGTCTAACTCAATATAATTTGTTGCACCTTTCCATAATAATTTTTGTCCTGTTATAAGTTCTTCAACTATATAATTTTCATTTGGACTAATACCAAGTTCATTAAGTGATAAAGTTAGATTAGCACCGTGTTTTTGAAATGGGTCAAGATTAACGGCAATAAATAAAGCATTTGTTTTATCAGGCGAAATTTTCCCATAAAAAATAATATTATCATCATCAGCAGAATAAAATCTCAAATTTTTATAATAATGAAGTGCGATGTTTTCTTTGCGAATTTGATTTATTTTTCTGATAAAATCTTTTATATTGCCAGGTCTGTCCCAATCCCAAACTTTGTATTGATATTTTTCAGAATCAAGATACTCTTCTTTTCCTGGAATTGCTTTATTTTCACATAATTCATAACCATTATACATACCATAAACAGAAGATAATGTAGTTGCGAGCACAAATCGCATTTTAAATGCAGGTCTGCCCCCCTGTTGTAAAATAAATGGCAAAATATCTGGTGTATTTGTAAATAAATTACCAATCATATATTCAGCAACATCTGTATTAGTTAATTCATAAAAATAATCAATTATTTCCTGTTTAAAATTACGCCATGTGAAATAAGTATAAGATTGTGTAAAACCACATTTACTTAAATATTTCATTACCTTTGGTCTTGTAAATGCTTCTGATAAAAAAATTACTTCTGGATATTTATTTTGAACTTCACTGATAACCCATTCCCAGAATTTGAAAGGTTTAGTATGCGGATTATCAATACGAAAAATTTTTACTCCTTTACTAATCCAGAAAAAGAAAATATCTCTTAACTCTTCCCATAAGCCCATTTGGTCTTCACAATAAAAATTAAATGGATAAATATCTTCATATCTTTTTGGTGGATTTTCTGCGCATTTGATTGTGCCATCAGGTCGTCTGTAAAACCAATCAGGATGATTTTTTACATAAGGATGGTCAGGTGAACAAGTATGAGCAATATCAAGAGCAACTTCAAGACCTAATTCATTTGCTTTTTCAACAAATCGTTCAAAATCTTTTATTGTTCCAAGTGAAGGTTCAATTGAACGATGCCCACCTAATTCATTTCCAATTGCATAAGGACAGCCAGGGTCATCTGGTCCGCAAACCAATGAATTATTTGGTCCTTTTCGATGAGTTCTACCAATAGGATGAATAGGTGTCAAATAAACAACATCAAAACCTAAATCAACAATATATGGAAGTCGATTTATACAATCCTGAAAAGTTGCACTTTTATTTGGAATAGTGCCTTGTGAACGAGGCCACATTTCATACCAGGCTGCATATCGTGCCTTTTCTCTATCTACTTTTACTTTTAGTATTTTATCATATTTTGTTATTAGTGATTTATCAGCAGATGGATAAGCAATAATAGTATAAAGATAATATCCAATTTTTTCAACTTTAAATTTTCCATGCCATCTATCATTGTCAAATAATTCCATACGTACTGTTTGCCAATCATTATCATTAATAAATTTATATTGTAAATATGCTTCAAGTGGATCATGCCCTTCTTTAAATATATCAGCCCAAACTTCTACTTCATCGTTTATTATTCGTTTTATATGAAATTTACCATTGTTTAATTCAGGATAAACATTTTCAATTACAACTGATTCTGTAAATTTTCGCATATTTCACCTCTTTTTCAGTATGTTGGATTTATTTTTTATTTTTTAAAAAATATAATTTTTATTGTTTTATGTCAATGAAAAAAAGGATTGATAAAAAGCATTAAAAATATAATCATCAATTCATTTATAAAATGATAATTAAAAGTGTTAGTTTTATGTAAAATCTATCGTTTAAATTTTTTATGAATTATTTATAAATTTTTTAATTATTTTAAAAAATCAATTAATGCCTTAAAAAAATAATAACCATATCCAAATTTCTTTTTATAAATATCAGGTGAATGATATTCTTCTTTATAAATAAATCGTTCAGGATGAGGCATTAAACCAAATATTTTTTTGTTTTTATCACATAAACCAGCAATATTTTTTTCAGAACCATTTATATCTTCTTTGTATAATATAAACGCACTACCATTATTTACATATTTTTCAGCATTATTATTTTTACTTATAAATTTGCCTTCAAAATGTGCAACAGGTAATTCAATTTCATCAGGAAAATATTTTGTAAAAAAATTATTTATTTGATTTATTTTTAATTTACACCACTGACAAATAAAATGCTTATTTTTATTCTGTGCTAAAAATCCTTCGGGTAGCATATTTAGTTCTAATAAAATTTGAAAACCATTACAAATGCCAAGTATAAATCTGTCTTTTTCTGCAAATTCAAATATTGTATCATTTAATTTTTTCTTTAATTCTAATGCAGCTAATTTTCCAGCATAAACATAATCACCATAACTAAAACCACCTGCTAAAACTAATAGTGAATAATTAAGAATAATTTTTTTTGATAATAAAGAAACAGGTAAAATATCAGGTTCTGCACCAACTATTTTTAATGCTCGCGCTGTTTCAACATCATTATTAGTTCCTGGAAATTTTAATATAATTGCTTTAATCTTTTTTCCCATATATTTTTTAATTCTCTTATTTCTTCATTCAATAAAATTTTTTCTCCATCTTTGATAATAATATTTTTATGTTTGTTTGTTGTTTTCCCTATTATTGCAAATGGTAAATTAATAAAAATTTTTTTCACTTTTAAAATTTTACTCTTCTTGATTTCTAATAAAATTCTGCTATTTGATTCAGAAAATAATTTACTAAAATTAGAAATATTTTTTTTACAAGGCAAGTTGTCTAAATTTATTTCACAACCTGCACGCATTGAAAATAACATCTCTAATAAGGCAATAATAAAGCCACCTTCTGATATATCATGCGCTGATAAAATTAAATTTTTTCTTATGCATTTATATATACTTTCATAAATTTTTTTTGATAATTCAAAATCAACATCTGGAACATTATCACTTTGAAATTTTAAAACAGAATTAACGATACTGCCACCTAATTCATCGTTTGTAAAACCAACAATACAAATTAAACTATCAGATTTTTTAATATAATTTGTTGTTATTTCTTTCTTTTTTTCGATTATACCAAGACCAGTTATTAATAGTGTTAATGGAATATTTTTTTCTCTGCCATTTTTTAAAACATAATAGTTGTAAAAAGAGTCTTTACCTGAAATAAAAGGTAAATTAAAAATTTCAGCAGCCTCTGATATTCCTTTAACTGTTAATATTAATTTTTTTAATTCTTTTTCTCGATTTATATTGCCACAACAAAAATTATCAAGTAACGCAATTTTTTCAGGATTTGCACCAACTACTACTAATTGTCTAACAACTTCATCAACACTGGATTTAGCCATTTTTTCGCACTCTATTTTTCCATATTCTGGTAATAATGATAAACCAATTGCAAGATATTTTTCAACATCTGAAATTCTTAATACAACTCCATCTGCTGGCACATCTTGTTCATCTGACATTACTGGTTTTATAAGTGTATTTCCTTGCACTTCAAAATCATATTCACTTATTATTGGTCTTTTTGAACAAATATTCAAATTTGATAAAACTTTATTAAGTATTCTTTTAAGGTTAAAATTTTCAAATAATAAATTATTATTTTTTTCTCTTTTTTTTGCCTTTTTACTAATAGTGCATTTTAATTTTTTTTGTACTGGACTATTTAAAAAATCTAAATCTAAATCACACTCTAATTTATTTTTAAAATAAATCTTTATTTTCTGGCTATCATTTATATAACCAATTTCACTTATTTCAACATCATAAATTCGCGCAATTTTTTTTAATTTGTTTATATCTTTTTCATTTACTGCTAACACCATTCTTTCCTGCGTTTCAGATAAAAATATTTCCCATGCTAACATATTTTCTTCAAGTAAATGAACTTTATCTAAATAAATAACAGCACCAAAATTATATATCATTTCACAAATAGCGCTTGATAAACCACCTGCACCACAATCTGTAATATAACAAATTAAATTTTCTTTTTTGGCTTCTAAAATAAATTCTAATAATTGTTTTTCTAAAATAGGATTTGGAATCTGCACTGCTTTTTTATCATCACTTAAACTTTTGGTCGTTAATGATTTTGAGGCAAAAATAGCTCCTTTTAAGCCATCTCGACCAGTGCGATTTCCTGCTACTATTATTTTTAAGCCTTCTTTTATTTCTTTGTTTATTTTTTTATTTTCTATAATGCCAATAGAACCACAAAAAACTAATGGATTAAAATTATAATCATTTGAAAAAATAATTGCACCAGCAACAGTTGGAATTCCCATTTTATTGCCATAATCACGAATTCCAGCAACAACGCCACGCATTATTTTTCGTGGATGAATTATATCTTCATTTACTTTTTTTAATTCTATATTGCCAAAGCATAACGCATTTATATTACCTATTGGTTTAGCTCCGCAACCAGCACCTAATATATCACGTATTACGCCGCCTATACCTGTTGCTGCACCACCATACGGTTCGATTGCACTTGGATGATTATGTGTTTCTACTTTTGCACAAATTGAATATTTATTATTAATCTTAATAAAACCAGCATTATCAATAAATGGATTGATTACAAAGTCCTGTTTTTTAGTTATTATTTTTTCTGTTGTTTTTTTAATAAATGTATTAAATAAACTATTTATTATTTTTTCTTTTTTATTTTCTTTATATTTAATTTCAGCATTAAATATTCTATGCTTACAATGTTCACTCCAATTTTGTGCTATAATTTCTATTTCTAAATTTGTTGGTGTCCGTCTTAATTTTTTATAATAATTATAAATCAATATTAAATCTTCTTTTCTTAAATTTAAATTCCGCTTTTGATTTAAGTAAACTAATTTGTTATAATTCATACTATCAAAAAAATATTTTTATTTAATTATGAACCAATTATTTATTAAGGGATTTATTGGTCCAAAATTTATAAAATCATTTATATTTACTTCTTTTCTATTACCAAATAAATAATATCTTGTTCCTGACCTTATCATTTTAATTGTTGTTAATTCACTTTTATTTTTATTTAATTTTTTTAATAAATCATAAACATATTTTTTTGTATATTCCCATTCATTATTTTTTAAATCTTCTTTTAAAAAAACATCAATTATTTTTTTTGCTTTTTTAAAATTTTCATTTTCACCATTTAATATTTCATCTTTGATTTTGTTTGTATAAATTTCAGAAATTACTTTTTTCACTATTTCAAAATCACCATCATAAATAACATAAAGTAATTTACTTATTATATATTTATTTATTCCTTTTATTTTCTTATAAACAATTTTATTGATGTCTTCTAAATCTTCAATTTTTGAAATAATTTCAAATTTTGCTTTCATATTTTAATTTTAGTTAATTCATTTATTTTTCTTATTTAACTAAGTTAGAATTTTTTGTCAATATAAATAAAATCAGGTTTAGATTAAATAAACTAAATTTTAAATTAGACATTGTCAAATTAAAGAAACTGATTAAGAAGTTGTATAATATAAAAAAGTTTAACCAGGAGGAACATATACAATATTTTATTATTCAAAATTGTTTAAGATAATCATTATCTATCGCTTTAATAATAAGTTTTAAAATTTCGGGAAGTTTACAGACATGGTATACCCTTTTCTTAAGAATATATTATTAAAAATAAAATCTAAGTCAAGAGGAAAAAAACAAAAGAAAGAAAGGTAATCAA
>Ga0116166_1000204_pt1 | contig 58604 bp, 65 predicted proteins | sample AD_JPNMR2_MetaG_FD_89884 | JGI IMG/M metagenome (GOLD analysis project Ga0116166, IMG submission 89884) | Active sludge microbial communities of municipal wastewater-treating anaerobic digesters from Japan - AD_JPNMR2_MetaG | ecosystem: Engineered > Bioreactor > Anaerobic > Digestate | place...
ATTCATAGATGATGTTGTTGCCCATGAACTTCCAGACCAGATTTCTGTAGTAGATAAATTAGCAGAACCATTTTCTCCACCAAATAATAAAGCATTATTAACATCTCCACAACCAGCTAAAATATATCTTGCAACATTCAATCCACTCGTAGTAGACCAAGCTCCCACTGCAATATCCCAGTTGAGTCCACTATCAGATACAGCCCAGTCGTATGAAGAAGCGCCAGACTTGAAAGTCTGACCTACAATTCTATCCCCTTTAGTGGCAGCTGGAGTTCCGATATTGATGCCCCAACCAGCAGAAACACCATTTAGATATATAGTATTAGTGCTCACTGGTTCGAATCTAATTGTTTTACCTGTATTAGGCTGTGTTGGTGTTAAATTATTTCCACCAGTACCAAGAAGTAGCTCGAATTTCATACCGGCCTGAGCTTCGGGTAGTGTCAAAACTATATTGCCGGTTTGGCCGTAGTTAGTTATCAAAGAGTCATAACACTGAGACGTTAACAGGGTAGCGGAGGATGACAAATTTATCTGATAATTAGTGAGTTTTGTATTAAACTTTCGAATCATAATTATCAATCTCCTTTATGAAATTTCAATTCCAGTTGCCACAAATGAACAAGTACCAAATGCGCTATAAACATAAATTTTTTCACCAGCGGCGAGAGCTATCCCTGTGAAATTAAGTGGAAAGTCTTTCTGGCATAACATATCATAAGCAATGTAATCTGTACTCGCCAGAGAGCCTCCAGATAAAACAAGACCGATCCTAATAGTTGTATCAACATGTGACTGATTTGCTACAAAAATGTTTACATTAGCCTGGGTAGAACCAGGTACAGTATATAAAAGAGTATTACTAGCAGCCGAAGGTTTGGCTTGACCTAAAATTTTGTTTGCTGTTGCCATAATTGTATTTGTCTCCTTCTTGCAATAATGTTAGAAGATCTCAATTCCAGTTGCTACAAATGAACAAGTAGCAAGTGTATTATAAACATATATTTTATCACCAGCGGCAAGAGCTATTCCTGTGAAATTGAGTGGATTATCTTTATTAATACCAACATCATAGGCAATATAGTCTATTGCAGATAATGTATTTCCTGATTTGGTAAGAGCGATATTAATAGTTGTATCAACAGATGACTGATTTGCTACAAAAATGTTTACATTAGCCTGAGTATTAGCTGGAACTGTATACAAAACTGTGTCTGAAGCTGCAGAAGGCTTAACTTTTCCTAAGATCTTATTGACAACTGCCATGTTTTGTCTCCTCTACATACTTGAATTTTGGTGTTTACCGGCGAGATCTAGTTAAAGCTCTCGCCGCTAGAAACAACAATTTACTCCATCCACAAGAAATCTCTCTTCAATAAATACTCTCTATGTTCATTGAAAGCAATCGCAAATAAGTTAGCCAATTTAACATTTGTCGTAGAATATCCTCTAACATACATATTAGTACCTTCAACTAACAAATAAGACAAATTATTATTTAAACTGGCCGATGTAACTGTAGAACCTGATTTGGTAAAATCAATAATCCCTAACAAAATTCGACAAGTGCCGGTCGCAAATCTACCAAATGGATTATAAACAGAACCACCAGAAGAAATATGATAAATATCCACTGATACTCGATTAGGCCCGACCGATTCTAAGTATTGATAGTTCAAAAAGACTCCCAAATGGGCACCACTAGTTGAAGTATCATCTAATGCAGCAACATCCTGATCAACAGTACTAGTAGCTGTAATCTGAACAAGCGTATTATCAATAATGGCCCAACCAACTGCCACAACTGTTCTAACTGTAGATGAGGATACAATCATGGGATTAGATAATGTTAATCCCTCAAGTACTAGATCATTGCCGATAACATTCAATAACTTATTTGATTCTCTAGAAAGATATAACTTTGAATCAGCTGTATTAAATTGAAACACCGTTTGCTGATACGGATCATTATATCTTGTCTGTGAAGGTGTAACTGTAGCCGCCATATCTAAAAATATCTCCTTTTATACATGTATGTTGGTTGTTTCATCAAGTTCACGAAATCATATCATGAAAATGAAACTCGTCCAAGAACTGATCGTATAATTTTTTGAGATAATCATATGAATTCATCACAGCTGGAGAATAACCTCTCATATAATATGTTGTTCCTGAGACGACTAGGGACGGCGCGCTCTCATTAGTGAGAGTCCACGGAACCTCAGAAAGTTCTGTTACAACCCCTCCAGCCTTGACAAACCTAATCTTCGAAACAAGAAGTTGATTTCTTGTCGCTGTAAAAGATGGAGAACCAGAGAACGCTGTTGGTACTCCAGACGCATTCACATGATACACTGACAAACGTAGAGCTGTCTGAGAATTTGAATCTGGTGCTTCAATGTATTGAAAATCTGTAAATACAGCAAGATAGCTCCCAGCTAACGTATCCGACACAGCTGCCACGTCAGCTGTCAGTGTTGTCGTAGTATCAATTGATATTAAAGTTGAATCATGAACAACAGAACCAGGAGAAAAAGCGAGCGTAACATTTGTGCCAACATATGATGCAGAGAGCAAGAGACCACTGACGACTACATTGTCACCAATTGCCTTTAGAATAAGATTTGATGCTCTCGACAAATATTTTTCCCTATAAACAGTACCATAATCTGTGATACGCTGTTGATATATATCATTATACGTATTTTGTGTAGGAATATTAAAAAACATAATCTAGATCAAGAACCTCCTTGTACAAAGATTTCACAAACCAGCTCAAAAGTAAAATTTTTGGCCCCCGGGAAATACCCATAAATTCAAACTAGATCAGATAACTGCTGCTTACAACTCATCTGAAAAAGAAAGATTCAATAATAGACACCCGAGTTTTCTCTATTGGGATAGCTAACAAATCCTAATTCAACATCTGCACATTTCCTTAGAGCATCTTTAATTGTTTCAAGTGATTCTTTATGTTCTATCTACATTTGTTTTATTCTTAACCAAAATAAAGCGGCAAAAACTTAAGATTTCTTACCACGTTGAGCACGCTGGAGCATCCTATTATAAAACTCTTTTTCCCGCTGTTCAATACGTTCCTGTCTTCTTTGTACTCTTCTTTCTGCTCTTTCTGGATTCAGCTTATCAGCGACCAATCTGGCATGTGCCCTCCAAAGCCGTGCATGATCAGGATCACCCTCTCTGTATTGCTGAATAGCATTGCCCAAAAATTGAGCTCTCTCAGCTGACATTCTCAATAGTCGTTGTTCTCTGGAATCCTCTAGACCCAGATCTGCTGCTGCGTTGTAATCTTTAGATAATTGCCATAATTTATCCCTCATCTCTGGACTCTGACTAATTTCATTCAACAACAGCTGTCCCAAAACTGCCCCAAGTTGAATTTCAACAACTGATAACATGATTTGACCTCTATATTAAAATTAGTATAAATTTTTTAATCTTATAAAGCTGCAGTAAAAACTGAGCTCTAAGCTTGAAAGTTTGAAGCGAATACTTTTTCAAAACTTGAACTATTTTTCTTAAATCAGAAACGAACCACACGCTGGACAATACTTCAAATTCGACTTGCTCTTGCGTCCACAAGTAGAACATCTTAACTTAGTATTCACTAGAATCGGCTTCTGAACTGGTCCTGATCCACTGTAGCCTCTGAGTCTAATAACTATAGTATGAAACACCTCCTCTAATGGTAGAATGCTAGTTGTGTCAGAGTCTTTATCAGAGACACCTTCATCAAAGCACGGAAGAAATGGATTAAATTCAGAAGTATCTGCAGCCTTAGAACCTTCACCTGAAGAAGCATCATCAGTGATTGTTCTACAGTTTGACTTCATAGCTATGGAAACGATCTCTGGAAAACTGTCCAGACTAGAGGATCGAACTTTGACGATTCCCGCTAGCTGAGTCGTTGAAGAAGACCTTTCCAGTGAGCTATCATCTACTGTAGTTACACTTGGTGTATGTATGATGATAGGTTTTGGTTTGCAGATAGAACAATTGCACCAATAGGGATGATACCATTGTTGATTTTTTTGTTGTTGATGATTTTGAGTGATCAAAGATTGTTTAAAGAATTTGTATTTAATTTCAATGATCACATCATCTGTTTGATCTTCTTGTCTGTTCTTTTGAATCTTGCTGATTGCTTTCTTCTGGAGAAATTTGAATTTGTTGACTACTTTATTGTTTTTATTGATGAAACCTTCTAGTGAAACTGATGTTTTGGCTTTAATAAATAAAGATTTATTATTATTTCCTGATAATATCACATTGTTGCCGTCGATTGAAATATCTACTAGTACATCTCTTGAGTCAAGATTTTTCATAAATATTTCGTAACCGGCCTGAAACGGCAAATATACACAATTGCCGTCTCTTTCTCTTAAGATCTTGCCGTCATGTTTGATAACGGCAACGAACTTCTGTTGATATACCATGTTGTCCTCTTTTTTCTCCTCCTTGATATTAATTTTCTCTGGACTTTATTCCTCTCTCTCTCTTTCACAGACTGCAGACTAGAGCCTCAAATAGTCAAAATTTCTTCTTTTTTTCGTTAATGTTCATGTGTTTTCTTTTTTAGAAGATTTTTTTCTTGTTTTTTAAAGTCTGCTGAAGTAGTAGAAAAAAGCTTAAGAAAATTAATTCAAATCAAAAGAGAGACGTTGAGGATTTAATTAGAGAGTTTTAAAGTATAATATATAAAAGTATTGTTTTTTGACTCAAGTAAAAAGAGCATATCTTTATTAATCTAATAATAATGTTAGGAAAAATTGAATTGTGTTAAACTTGTAAAGGGTTCTCATTTTTTTAGCGAGTTGGGATAGAAATTTATGTGAAGCGGCGAGAGCTGGAGGGAAATGCATTTTATGACAGCTCTTGCCGGTTTAATTTCTTCTCATTTTTAATATTTTAATATAGAAATTATTGAAACAACAAAAATAAAAAGGAGGTATAAGAGATGAGAAGAAGAAGTTTATTATTGTTAGTGTTGTGCCTGATCACAATCGGGCTAGTTATCGTTCCTGGAGCTTACGCTCAGAAAAACAAGCTCCAGGGCTGGAGAAGCCGGGACTGGCATCCTGGCATGATGCGATGGAATTACGTCGGAGAAGACGAAGATGGAATCAAAATTGTGTATAGTGATCAAGAATTTACCGAACATAAAAACGGAAACTTTAGTTTCTGGGTAGGAGTCGAAACAAAAGATAAATTCGACCTCAGCTATGTTACTGTAGATAAAGGTCGAAGATTGTATACTGTCCAAAAACACTATAGTTATGACAAAAACACTAGGATCCTCTCATATCTCTTCGACATCATGAGGTTGCTACCACCTGACAGATGGTATATCACGGACGAAGGAGGCTCATGGAACCCTATTAAGAGGGGATCCATTATCGACAAAGTAATAAAGAAAATCTATCCTTTCTCATGGAGGTGGTAAAAAATCGGCGAGATCTTTAACTAGATCTCGCCGATTATCCATTTTTATTTCTTCCGACTAATCAACCTACTATACTCTGCCGCTTCACCATCAGTAATTGTGCCGTTAACCAACTTCTCTCTAAAAATCTCCATCAACTTTTGATCTTCATCATCAACTTGAACATCGAACTTCTTATCAACTTGAACATCGAACTTCTCATCAATTTGAACATTATCCTCAACTACTTCTACCTGTTCTTTCCTCTTCTTACTGCTACTTTTTCTTGTTCCTGACGTTGCCATAAGACCTAAAATCCTCCTTTAAATAAAAGATTGTCATTTTCAAATTTCTCCTATTTCATACAGAAATAACTTTTTGTATATAACAATATAAATAAATAAAAGAAAGGGGTGTATACACGATGGCAGTTTGTTGTCTTTGTGATGAGACAAAGGATCTATTTCTTGTTGAGATACCAGATAGAGGTAACGTTATTAGAGTCCTTTATTGTAAAAAGCATATTAAATATATCCCACCCGCGTTCAGAAGAACCCCCTATAGATACCGCTGTTGTGGTCAGCCGGTGAACAAAAATGGGAAATGTTCCATATGCGGAGATCAATATCCCACAGATGATTGAATCAACAAAAAAGAATTGAGATTTCACGATAGAAAGTGAATAAGCGACACGTAATCTCTTATTCAAAAGACATTTAAACTCGCTTTAAAGGCGGAACACCATCAAAAAGGTGCTTCCGCTTTTTTATTTGTTTATTAACTTTCATACAGAAGAAATAACACTTGAGCTTTTTCTTATATTTAAAGATTTAATATAGAAATTATTTTTTCAGGTGGCCGGGACCTGTCAAACTCTGAAAGAAGAGGACGAACACCGGAGGCAGAGAGAACTGCCGTAACAAACCGTGAACTGGGCGCACGTAGAAATTCGCACCCCTTTTTTAGTCGGTCTCATAAATAAAATATCCCGCGGGTATAGCCCAGATACCCGGGATATTTTAGCTAGGAGTGTTGGAGAAATCTGACACTCCGTTTTTTATTTGTTTATTAACTTTCATATAGAAATAATACTTAAGCTTTTTCTTGTATTCAAAGATTTAATATAGAAATCATATATGTGGATACAGTAATGTATCCCCAGGATGGCGGGGGTAAAATCTGCCCCCGGTCCTCCCCGAGCCAACTTTTTGTTGGCTGGTGGGGTGCTCGCCCAGTCAACAGAAATTACGTGAGCCATTTACTTCGGTAAGTGGCTCAGGTAATTTCTGTTTGTTTTCGTTGTTTATATATAAAAATATTAAATTGGTAGAGTTCAAACTTGAAGAACCACATTGGAGAAAGGTGGCCCACTCTACCACATCTTTTTCTGATATTTACAATTTTCATATAGAAATTACATTATCATGGATAAGGAGCTTCAACTTCTGATCCAGAGGGCCGCAACTCTGCCCTCCGGCCGGAAGGTGGTCGTTACGACCCCCCACCCGGTCACCTTCGGTGACGAGGAACAATCCTTCGTCATCGAAGGTTCCTCCGTCCTGGTTAACGCCAGGGCGGTGGAGGAGGTCGTCGCCGACGAAGGCGACGTGACGTTCGTCACGTCGAAATTCGTTGGCGACGAGGCCACGCGTTCTCTTCTGGAGGCACTGCACGAGAAGTGCCCCGGGATCATCGTCGTGGGCAGCATCATTGCTGCTCAGGCATATCCCGGTCTGGTGCACGCGCTCGTCCCTGTAAAGGGGTTCGAGCGCGTTGCGCCGGACCAGAAGAGGATGCGTTACGACAAATTCACGATCTTCGTGAAGTAGTCGTAACCTCCCTCTGGACGACGAGCTGACTGGTGTAACTCGTCGTAAATCTAAACCAGTCTAGCGGGACAGCAAGAGCGCGTGAGCTGCCCGCTGGGTGACTCCCACCATAACGATGGGAACAGTCCGGCCAGTCCAAGCTGGGTCGAGAGTCAGCTTGGGGCAACTACCCAAAAGGTAGTTGTTTTTATTTTTAAATATTTCATATAGAAATTGCTCTATCAAAAATTATAAATGAGGAGGAGGAAAAGAAATGAAAAAGAAAAAAATAAAAAAGAACAAAGTGCGGATCGGTGTAGGAGCCGCACTAGCTCTCCGTAAACACTACATAAAGGAGAGCAAAAAGAAATATAATAGAAAAAAAATAAACAAAATCATTCCCATAGATGAAAAATTTTATCATCTATGGGAATGAGATTTTTTTAGTATTCATTAAGAATATCATTGATGATTCTCTTAAATTTGCCGATGACTTCATTACCTATGATGACGTTGACCATTTTTCGATTTTTGAAGAAGAGAAATGTTGGTAGTTTATCTATGTGGTATTTATCGGCGAGATTCGGACACTCATCTACATCCACTCTCGTAAAAACGACTGAATCATAGGGATACAGATCTTTCAGTAGGTGAAATGTTCCCTGCTGAAACTGCTGACATGAGTCACACCAATTCGCAGAAAACATAACAATTATGAGCTTGCTCGGATGTGTTGAGAAGACATTTTCAGCGAATGTTTCTTCTGTTAGCGTCAACATACAGACTCTCCTGCTTCGAAGATTGTTCATATTTTTCAGCTGTTTCTGTTGTAACAACCTCAGCATCTGTCACCCTAACTAATCTTTCCCATTCTTTATTTTTTTGAACATAGTAATCGATTAACTCTTTCCAGGTCATGGGCACTTCCCCTCAACAAAGTCAAAGTGCTTTTGATTCTGAGAGACAAATGCTGAGTTAGTATATATATCTCCGATGACTTCAAGATCAGAATAGTTGAATATCTTACCAGTGTGATCATAAAACATCACACTATACCAATTGGTGGGTGATTCAAACTGATATTGATTTCTTGGGATTTTGTTTTCTGGATATTGTTCACCATATTCAATAAACTGCTCATCTAATTCTTCCTGAGTATAGAAATAATCTCTAGCATCAGTTAGCTGCTTAATAACAAAGCTTGTTGTTTCTGAATCATAATCCACTAGACCGAGAATATAGTTACCGTGTCCACTTGGATCGTACTTAACAATATCTCCAGTCCAGATTTCTTTTCCATTTTTATCAAATTGGCCAATAGAGTGACACAAAATATCACAATCCCCAACGGTATGGTATCTTACAAATGAAGGATCTGCTGAATCAATATACTTCACAGATGCTATTTTGTCATTTTCCCAATGAATAGATGTTATAGAGTAAACTTTGTTATGTTTCTTAATGTAGATTCTGCAGCGACAGTGCCTGAACATTTTTTTGTTGTGTCTCCTTTCTTTTTTTCTATCAAAAAATGTATATTATAAAAAACAAAACAGAGAGCCCCACCACTTATTAAGCTATTTAATAAGTGGCAGGGCTCTCTGTAGTGGATTGACGAGATAACTTTAAGAAAAATTCGAAAACGTCCACCACCATCTTGCCTATTTAATTTCTATACGAAAATTCTAAACATTAGAATCGGCCTGTTCTAGATAATCGAGACCTTCCTGACCAAATGTTAGAAAAATCCATTCTTTGAAGGTGATGTCTTTACCCTCCGGCCACTTATTCAATTTAATCTGCTCCTCCTTGAGAACCTCAAAGATTCTTTCAGCATAGGGTTCATCAATGTTAATGAGAAAATATAGTCTTCCTGGTTTGAGTTGTTTGAGCATAGTGTTTTAAATACCTCTTCTTTTTTATAGAAATACGTCCTCAAATTGACTATTGTTGTATACATCGTAATGATATGGAATTATAATTTGGAAGATAATATATAGAAGTGTTGTGTGTTTAAATTTTTCTGGATGCGGCAAGTTCTCAAGAAGAATCTTATAATAAGAGTAAGTTGATACGTCATCTTTCTTAATTTTTGATAGATTTAATACCTTTTTAGATAGAGTTTCGAATAGATTTTGTACCTCTTTCGGCACTTCATTTTTGGGTGTTATCAGAATGGAGCTTGGATTCTTTACGTAATTCAGCAGTTGTTGATATGCTTTTGTAATTATTTTGTTACCATTGTTTGATTGTAGTTTGTAATCTAAGAAGTTATATTCATTTTCTAATTCTGGAACCGGCGAGAGCGTGTTATCAGGATCAAAAAGTATCGACTGTGCCGGTTTCACCAACTTCTGACTGTCATTCATTATTCTAGCAACATCAATAACTTTCTTACATGACAATTTAAAATCTGATGGTTTCTTAAGCTCAGCATCTTCACCCTGAAATTTCTTAAATATAGCGGCTGCAAACTCCTCTTGGGACACAGGAATCAGATGCTTATACTGATCTGATAAAGTAGCAATTCTTTCTAGATTATACTCATCAGATACATTCGTTAAATCAATATCCGTAATCTTAAAATATAACTTGGCCGCAAACTCCTTAAACCCTGTCTCAATCATCTTGGTGAATAATTGATTCTGAGCATAAGGATTACTAATAAAATATTTAAAATAGGCTCTAAAAGACTCTTTATTTGAGTCGTGCAAACATCTTAACAAATAAACTAACAGAAGATACCCCAGCATCATCGGAAGTAACGCATTCTCCCGATATTTGTCACAGTTATTAATCAAGTTATTCAGTATCTTCTTTACTACATATGTGACGTTATTCAATGGTATTGAAGCATTTGAAAGAATCAAAGAAGTGAAATATTGTTCATTAATACTCTTTGGCATTAAAATCGGCAAAGTATACTGAACTTGTCCCCCGTTATTTGTCAAAATTTTAACATTCTTATCAGTTATATACTTAAAATAATTAAATGTATAATGAATCAAACTCGACTTAATACTACTGCTCAAGCAGAGTTCGAAAATATCATCTAATTCATTTCTTTCACGTACAAGATCCACCTTAACCTCTGGCTCTATAGGTGTCTCTTGCCGATTCTGAACATTATTAGTGGAAGGTATATATTCTGTTACTTTTTTCTCCGATCCAAATTTTTCTGTTGACCTTTCACTTAAAATATGGTATCTTGTAATTGAAGAAAGGGTTAAATAGTTCGAGTAGAAAGCATTAACTTGAGTATACAATCTGAGCACTTGAAGAGAATTCATCACTATCTTGAAAAAATTAACATCAGTACTAAACTTGAAATCGATTATCCAATGTTGCCCGTTTTTCATATCCTCTTGGATATTTCGATTATGTATAAATCTCAAATAGATAATGAAATTCTCAGCTTCAGTATAGTTCATTACCTTTGTATAAATTAGATCAGTACTCACCAATTTCAACGTGTCAACATTTGTGTGATCTTTTTCACAATTGTTCTTAATTATCTCAATAACTTGTCGGTCATTGGCTAAGATCTTATAAAAATCAATCCGTAGCTTAATATCGTGAAATTCTTTAATAATAGCACTTTTCATAACGCCTAAAAACTGAGCATTATGAATAAACATGTGAGATACCGACAGTTCCAAAGAAAACCTCCTTGCTTTCATCAGAAAAACAAATAAGAAAGGATGGCCGCAAAGCTTTTACACTTAGATCTTACGACCCTTTCACAGACATTTTCTATGTCTTAAATGCTTTACGTCCACCCTTGTTTATTACAAATATTTCTATATATTTTTTGAAAAAAAATATTGATCATTAAACTTTTATATAGAAATAATTCTGGTAAAAAAATAAATACTTGTAGAAAGGAAAAACGATGGACAGAACAAATCTTCCTGTTAATTATCAATCTAAACTTGTTTCATTTGATAGACAAACTGGATGGCTATGGTTCCAGGAAGAGATTAGTTATGTATTTATTCCAGCGGACAGAGTCACTGAGATTCGGCTAGTTTTTGCAACTGATAATTCAGTCAACATTTATACAAGAATCGATATGAAAGATAGATTAGAATATAAATTGATTGGAAATAAGAAAACGTTGGCAGCGGCCAAGAAGCTAGCAGAAGACTTCGTGAGCACACTAAAGACAGCCGCGCCGGCCGATCGCGCCGCGCAAAGAAAACCAAAAGAAACAAAAGAAGATGACCGGGAATCTCCTAAAGAGGATTTAGAGGGTATTGTAAATAAGTCTTCTGGTAGTTTAGATGCTTTAGCTGTACTAATAGAAGAACTGAAGGATTAATTCGGGCACTTTATCTGAACTTGAGCTGGTATAGGAAAAAACCCAGTCGCATAAAACCTTACTTGGCAAATTGGTTTTATACAATTACTAACGTATAAAACTTTAGAAATCTTTACCAGAGTAAGTAAACTTCAAAGAGAAAAGTTTCTCTATCATTTGAAGTTAGTTAGTTCAGTTGAAGTAGTTAGTTCTAGTTTAAGCTTTAACTAAAGATTAAGTTTAAGTAGAAGTTTAAGGTTAAGTTTAAGTAGAAGTTTAAGGTTAAGTTTAAGATTAAGTTTTAGGTAGAAGTTTAAGGTTAAGTTTAAGTAGAAGTTTAAGGTTAAGTAGAAGTTTTTAAAAGTAAGTAATTTTTAGAAGTTTACTTAAGTTAGAGAATTCTTTAGCTAAAGCTTCTAGATCTAACTACTTCTAACTGATTCTACTACTTCAGAAAGATGATAGAGGTTAATTGAAACTAACTATTATTAATTTGTTAATTTCAATTAACTATTCAAATTAATTTAGTTGGTTTTTAAAGGTTGATTCAAGTTTACTCAGTTATTAACTTTTAAACTTTAATTCAAAAACTATTCAGTTAGTTTTAGAGTTAAAAAATTTTAAATTTATTTTTTTTGTATTGTTTATATCTATATTCACATTGAAAAAACTTTTTATTCGGGCTATCTCAACGAAAATCTCAAGTAAATTTCTGAGTTTCTTTACATTTTCATTATGCTTGGAGTGGTGGCATTTCATCACCCGTAACAACAACACACCAAGTGTCGCTCTTCATCAAAATTTTAGATGAACCAGAGTAAGAACTGCGTATAATTCGACACATTTATACGGAACTTAAACTCTTTATTCATCTGGCAAAATTTCAAAATATTTAACTCTTTTTAATTTAGTCGATAATATTTTTTCAAAATATTCATTTCTTATATAGAAATATTTTCTTTAGAGATATGGATTTTTTAATCACACCCATGACCGGTAAAAACGAAATAATAAAATATTAAACCATTTCATATAGAAATTATATAATAGCCAGAACAAAAATATCTGGCTAAAACGCATAAAGGAGGTGAATAAGATGTCATGGGTTCCATGTCTTTGAAAAATTTTGAAAATATTAATATTAATTAAAATATTATGTCTCGGGGGAAGGAAAAATTAAACCTTCCCTCGAGACATCTCAGAATATTTTTTGGAGCGACCTTTATGCTTACCCTAGGATACTTCACTAAATTTCCGAGTAGATATCGTCACAGAGAAGACTCTCTAAAAAATGTTACTTTTATTGATATATCAAAAGAAGTTGAAGAAGATGGAATTATAATTAGAAGCAATACTGGTAAATACGCTCAAGAGATAAAAATCTTCGACACTGCAATACGTCTAAAATCCCCTTGTAAGGTGTATTGTAGTTGTGAGAGCTTTAAGTTTGAGTTTGCACATCCTATTTTTAGATCTGGAAGTCTGCTTAAACCTATAAGCTTTGTTAGGTCAATTATAAACAGACCCAGAGAAAGAAATGAGTTTAATATCCCATCTGGGTGTAAACATATTGTTGCTCTCGCTAGAATGGCACCAAAAATTAAATAAAAATTAAAAAATGAAGGAGAATGAGAACAATGTCTAAGAAGAATAAATTTGAGGATGTTTTTGATCGGCCAGCTCTGGAAAAGGAGGACAATGTTGTTGTCGCTCCTGATATGACAGAAGAGACGGCATCTGAGACAGTAATTGAAGAAAATAACGAAAGAGATCTTCCTGAAACAATTTATGTCAACGCATTATTTGACACCAATATTACAGATATTGGATATGAATTTTTAGCAACTGGTGAAAAGAATCTTGTGACAGTTTCGAACGGCAAACTATATATGCTACAGGGACGACAGTACTATGTACCCGTTGACACAAATGTGAATTCGGATAGGTACAATATTAAAGTTCACAGCGACGCGGCAGACAGATTCGACGTTCGATACATCGTAGATAGTCTGGCCGCAGTAGTTCCTATCAGACACAATACTATACTCAAAAGTGGTGAAAGACTCTGTATTCTGACTAAGCTGCCGATCTAGAGAAAAAGTAATTTTAGAACCGACATTAAGTACAGCCGGAGGGTTGTTAATGTTTCGCTTACCAGCGGATGTGGAAGCTGAGCTCCAGAAGAAATTCCAAAATGTTCATATTCCTACATTGGTGCAATACATATTTCAAACCATCTTAGAAAAAGCTCTTAAAGATGGATCATGTTCTATTAGAGAATTTGGTAAATACATTTGTTTTAAAACCAGATCAAATAAATTAGGAAAAGACGTCATTCGTCTCAAATTCAAGATATCAAATACATTAGATTATAAACTAAAAATTGATCAGTATATATTAGACAATGTACCAGTTAAAGCACCAACAGTCTTCACACCAGAGCAAGAAAAAAGGACTAAAGATAAAAAAGCTCAGCAAAAAGCTAATCTTACAGCGCAAAAAGAGGCTGAAAGATTAGGTAAGATAAAGACAAAATCTAACCTAGTTACAAATGAAGTGATCGAGATCATGAATAAAATCACCGAGAAAGAGTTTGATGATTAGCTAACACAAAAGGGGAGAGTGCAATGGGTGAGTTCGGAGGCGAAGTCACATCAACAAAAATCTTTATTGGTAAACATAATACAATAGATGAAGATGGCTTATTAAGTGAATCAATATTCGGTCCCATTCATGATTATCGATGTAAGTGTGGGAGATTAAAGACTGAGTCGTGTGATGGTGGAAAAATTTGCAGCAAATGTGGTGTGTTGTGCGGACCATCTGATCTGCGACTGACAACTTTTGGAAAGATCACATTGGCTTTCCCAGTTATTAAACCGACAAAGAAAAAGTACTTTAAGAAAATTGTGGGTGTAAATCACAAGTATTTGTTAGATCCTAGGAAAGCAGATGCTTTAGCAGCAACTTCAAGGTATCTAGCAGTATCTTATTCGGCTGATAGCTTGAAGATTGTTGATACAATGAGTCCCATCAAAAACTTTTTCATAGTTCCGATTCGAATCACAGGTCTTTACAGCTTTATTCTATCACTTAGATACGTTGCGGAGATACTGGACTTAGATATTGCAAAAAGACTATTTAGAGAGAAATATATTATTAATGAAATAAAAGTTTTACCACCAGAGATTCGGCCGATTGTAAAAGATCCTAAGAAAAAGAATGAATACAGATACACCGAAATAAACAAGCATTATATAAGCTTGATCAATCAAAATAATTTAAATAAGGTATCAAAAGATATTGCAAGAGAAAAAGAAAGAGATTGGTTTAAGAAGTTAAAGTATAATTTCGAAAATCAGATAGATGATGAATTAGTTGACTCTATTATACCTGAATATGATAGAGCAACGGCGAGATATCAATACTATGTTAATTTAGTGTATGAATCTGTGTTCTCTACTATCTCTGGCAAAACTGGATTTATCAGAGCCTCTATTCTGGGAAGAACGATTGAGTTCTCCGGAAGGAGCGTTGTTACGATAGATCCCAGTCTGGAGCCATATAGAATCAAAGTGAGCAAGAAGATACTATTCAAATTGTGGTTTCCTTACTACTTGAAGTATTTATCAGAAGTCAAAGGCGAAGATTATGTAGCGCTATTTGATGATTATACTCAAATTGAGAACTATGAAGACCACATAGAAGAATTTGATAAATTCATACAATGGTTTTGTTCGGCGGACAAGAAAGAGGAGAAAAGCACTCGGAAGAGTGAGTTTGAAGATTTAAACATGACGGCAACTGTTAAGTCATTAATCAGAAGACGTCGTCGAGAACTAGAAGCCAAGGAAGATCAGGAATGAGTTATCAAAAACTATCAAAAAAAGAACTAAAGCGAGTCTCTTTTATTAATCGACAACCAAGTCTCTGGAGACACAGTTGTCCAGCTGTATTAATAGAGCCAGCTGAAGATCCACATGATCTGACAATCCATGTGAGTCCATTATTTTTAGAACCACTGAATATGGATTGTGATGGAGACACAGCGGCGCTCTATATTATACACGACAAAGCAGCTCTTGATGAGATTGAAGAAAAAGCTTTTTTAATGAATTCGGTTAAATACGACCAAAACGACAACTTTTTAGCAACAATTCGTCATGAAGCTCTTTATGCAGCTTTCGTGTTGACTAAGGAGAAGTTTGATATTAACGATATCGTCGTTGATAACCTGGAATCACTTTGTGATCTCCCGGAAAATATTGATCTGTGGAATCACAAACTGTATAGCGCCGTTAGGTTCAAATCTGGTGAAATATACAGTTATGGGATGTGCTTATTTAATAAATTTTGTGGATTTGATCGAATAATCATATCCAAGAGCATTGGTAAAAAATTAGCTAATGAGGTCAGTGATACTATTTATAAATATAACAATGAAAACAATCGTAAATACTACGATGCGTTAACTCAATTAGAGAAGAGCTTGTTCTTCTTTATATCAGTCACAGAGTTTGCTCCGAGCATTAGTATTGAGAACATGGTTGATTTAAAAGATGAACAAGCAAATAAGATCTTTAAAAATCTTCCAAATAATAATATTGGTTTGGGATATTATATTGTTGAAGCGATAACGAACCGTTGTATAGAGAATCTAAATGAAAATTCGACTCTTTATAAGCTCTATAAAAGCGGCTCGAGATTTAGTAAAGCACAATTGGCCAGATCTGCAATCGTAATCGGTTACAGCGCTGACGCCGAAAACATAGTTATTCCTAAACCGATCAAATCAAGTCTTCTCGAAGGATTAACGGAGGAACAATATTTTATGGTTTCTCCGGCAACTCGCAAATCAATTAAAGACAAAGCAAAGCATACTCCAAGCTCTGGATATCTTGAAAGAACTTTGGTTATGGCACTGAGTATGATTGAGTTAGATAAAGATGATTGTGGATCTAACAACCATCTGGAATTTGTAGTCATGTCAGTAGATCATGCCCAGACACTAGTGGGAAAGTTCTATTGTGATCCTTCAGAATTTCCTAATCCAGTATGGAAGGAATTGGATTCTAAAACAGCGATCTCGTATATCAATAAAAAGATCTGTGTCCGCTCACCCATAACTTGTACTAATGAGAATTTCAAAATCTGTTACAAGTGCTTCGGTACTAAAAAGCTAACGTCAAAATACGTTGGTATAGTTGCCGGGCAGTTGATAACTGAGAGGTTAACACAGCTCACTCTGAGAACTTTTCATGAGTCAGGAAGAGCCATTTTGCCGGTAGACGAAGAAATACTCAATTTCTTCCAAGATCACTTAATTGACGTAGATCACAATGGTGAGCAAACGACACTTACATTTGATAGTTCGGAGTTTCCAGATAAACTTGTGAGTAATCAACAGTTTATTCGCGGTCTAAAGTCAATTAAGGAAAATAAATTGATCTACGGAGAAGACAACACTATCACTCTAAATCAGGATATTATTAGTATAATTTCAACAGTTAAAAACATCTTGAGACAGGGAGTTGTGACTGGTCCGATTTCTTCGTATTATATTGATCTGATGACAGCTCTGTTGGAAGTCGGCAAAATATACAGTTCCTTTGTCGAAATTCTGTTCTGTAATATGTTCCTGGTTGATTATGATAATAAGATATTCTGGAGATACCGGCAAGATCAAGCACCGAAGTTTAAACTTGGTGACAAAACCATGGCCACGTATATCTCCAGCAGAATCGGATTATTATATCAACCGAACAAAAACACAATTGAACGCGTTGATCTCGAAGATTTAGAAACCATTGACACTGAGAATTTGACAATATATGAAAAGATTCTCTTGGGAAGAGTCTAAATCAAGAAAAACAAACTAACGCACTATAAGGATGAGACTGAGACGCTCATATGTGGAAGAGAGAAATACCTCATTCCACATATGAGGCTCGGTCACTTTCTGACTTCTAATAAAGGTACCTATGGGAGAAAGGTTCTTAAAGATGAAAAATCAACTCATACAAAACTTTAAAGATGCGCTGGTAGAACTCGATCTAGCTGCTCTAGAGCATTTGATGGTCTTAGAAAACTCTGTCAATGAGTGGGAAATTCAAGATAGTGAAATAATCTATTTCAACAAAGTTCTAAATATTCTTCTTCGCTCCACCACACCAGTATCAGATACGACGAAAATAAGTCAATAGAGTTTGTGAACCTTTCTAATAGGAGAAATCAAAAATGGGTGCATACTTACTGGGTTGATTTCACACTGTGGCTATTATCTTTATAATAACTATGGTGGCGGGGCTGATCACAATCAGTATCTTAGTTCACAAACTTGTGAAAAATCTTAAGCTTATGAAAGACCATGTTCAGAATTATGTAAATCAAAGTATTGAACAATTGAGAAGAGACACAAATCAAAATATTGAAGAGTTAGAAAGAGACCTAGAATCTTCAATAGATTCAAGATTGAATAAATTGGAAAATAAGTGGGAAGTAAGGCTAAGTAGAAAATAAAAATCTCTCAAACTCTATTGATTATTATAAAATAAGGGAGAGCAACTAATGTCAAAAAGATTAGCAGACGTTCAGTATATGAATCCGAAATATCCGATCAGAATCAACAGAGTCGGTGTTAATTCTATCGAATTGCCAATCTTTGTTTCTATGAAAAACGGCGGAGTTCAACATTCTGTAGCTAAAGTGGACTGTTACGTAGATCTCGCCGCCCATCTCAAAGGAACAAATATGAGTAGATTAATAATTGGCTTACAAAAATTTGTTGGTCAACAACTTAGTGGAAAACTAATCAACTCAATCGCGGAAAACATTAGAATATCTGCGGAAGCTGACACTTGTGAAGTAAGTTATAGATTTCCTTACTTTATTCAGAAAATTGCACCTGTGTCAAACGAGCCAGGTATTTTACCATATCATGTCTGTTTCACAGGTATCAAAACTGAAGAAAGCTTCGTCTTTAGACTAGGTGTTAAAGTTCTTGTAACATCTCTTTGCCCGTGTTCTAAAGAAATTTCAGAATACGGAGCACATAATCAAAAAGCTCTAATTGATATGGTTGTTCAAGCTAAAGAGAACGCTTTTATCTGGATTGAGGATCTTGTTGAAATTGCAGAACAATCGGCATCTTGTGAGATATATTCAGTATTGAAAAGAATAGATGAAAAATTTGTGACAGAGAAAGCGTACAATAACCCCAAGTTTGTCGAAGATATAGCTCGCTCTGTTTATACGAAATTGTCCAATATAGAAGATGTTGAAAAGTTCAAAATTAGTGTCGAGTCTGATGAGTCTATTCATGCCCATAATGCTATTGCAATAATGACAAATTACTAAAAATACTCAAAAAGGAGCTATAATCATGGCTAAAAGAAGAAAAAATATGAAGAATAAGTCCTATGGTGCTCGCTCAATTCCTGGTGCTCCAATGATATTTGATATTCATAATACATTTACAAAAGAAATTTATGATTCTCTCTTTGATGACAACGCCATGATCGTCTTAGAGGATCAAAATACCACAATAGGAATTATAAGTAAAGAAGATAAGAATTTGATAACTCATAAACTAAGCAAGAAAAAGAATAAGGTTAATCTGTTTGAATAGCTAGCCACAACAAATCAGGTAAAAAAATATGCACAGGTTTCTAAAGTACGCTGTAGAAGAAGCGCAAAAAAGCGAACACAGGCAGAAAGTGGGAGCCGTAATTTTTGACAAATCTAAGATCATTTCCAGAGGATATAATCATCCCCAGAGATCTGTAAAGCACCTTAGACGAAAATTCCAGAAGTGGCCTGGCACTGTTCATGCTGAAGTTGATGCTATAATCAAGGCGAGAACAGAATTGAAAGGGATGTCAATATTAGTTATAAGAGTCAATAATAAGAAACAATTAAGAATAGCAAAACCGTGTCAATATTGTTTGATGTATCTTGAGTATGTGGGTATCCGAAAAGTTTTCTACTCAACTAATGAATATCCATATATCGAAATGTTATCACTCAATGGAGTAAAAAGACATGGATAACAGAACAACTTCAAAGATCTGTATAAAGTGTCAAGAATGTTGTAAGAGGGTCGGTGTTCATTCTATATACCCATATTCTAAAGAGATAATTGATTTTTATGAGACAAGAGGTGCAAAAGTCAAAAAAGTAACATTAGAAAATGGTCTAGATATTGCTCTGATTGAGTTTGAACTAAGGTGCCCTTTTCTTGATGATGAGAAGGGGTGTCTGATCTATGTAGATCGGCCAAGTATTTGCAGAAATTACCCTGAAGACGAAAGTCAGATGTTAGAAAATTGCCAATTGCGTCTTCATGGTTTGATATGAGAGAACCGGCGAGATCTTTAACTTGATCTCGCCGGTTCACAAGAATAAAATTAGTTCAAGAGCACAGAAATAAGCTTTCGATAATTAAATTTTTCATATAGAAATAATGAAATCATACATTATTTTTATTTATCTCGAGGAAGCTATTGAACTAATTAATAAGATTTTTCAAAAATTATTCATCAGTACATTAGGGAGAGCAATTTAGTATAGAGTAAACTAATAAACTGCTGGGATAAGCAAAAGGAGAAAAAATGATCGTAAGTGTGAACTTAAGCTCTATACCATTTTTGAGTTCAACTGATAGTACAAGGGCCAGTATGGCCGCGAAACAAATTCAACAAGCTTTAACAAGCCTTAATTGTCAAATCCCATATGTAATAGGTTCGGACTACAGAGTTATGTCTGAAACAGCACAGATGGGATGTATTCGAGCAAAAGACGATGGAGAGGTACTATTTCTCAACGACGATCTACTAATTGTTAGATACATAAATCTTAACAAAGTTCAAGATATCCAGCTTCCTGCGGTTAAGAAAACAGCTGGAACATTCGCGACAAAATTGAGATATTTTCTCCCAGAGCACTCTAAATTCAAGAAAGGTGATATATTAGCAACTTATGATTGTTTCATCGGGGATGTTCCTAGCTACGGATATAACGTATTTACAGCGTTTGTCCCATGGTTTGGATTCAATCATGAAGATGCTATTGTCATCTCTGAAAGTCTAGCAGAACGAATAACACATACTGAAGTGGAAAAGGTATATATTCCTATCTACGAGTATACGTTAATGCAACAACTTTATAGCGATTACGAAGATTCCTATATATACTTCCCTAATATTGGTCAAAAAATAAGAGACAACACAATTTGTAGCATGATTCTGCCCAGAGATTCCTCTTCTCATCACGATCTCAAAAATAAGATACAGATGGTGCTCAAAAGTATGTCACTGTCTGATCTTATTAGTATGCAATTTGCCGGTAACGGAAAATTTAGCACAGAAAGAATTAAGACGAAAATAGATGATGGAAAAGTCTCTGGAATTAAGATTCATATATTTAAGAAATTCGGCAACTCAACAATGATTGACCAAAAATTAGAGAAGATTCTTGATAAATTGTATCTCCGATACAGCACATTTGTTGTGAATGAACATAATAAAATGTCGAAACAATTCAACAGTCAATACGTAGAGTATCTTTTGAGAAAACACTACGTATTCGTTGAGAAAAGTAAGACATCAAGAGGAGAAATTAGCTTAAACAATCTCTGTTATCTCATTGAAATGGAGATAACCTCAGAGAAACCAACAGTTATCGGGGATAAGCTGGCGAATCGGTACGCTAACAAAGGTGTTGTGAGTCTGATTCTTCCAGATGATCTTCGGCCGGTAGCAATAAATAGTAACAAAACAATTGATCTGATCTTTAACCCATTTGGTGTGTTCTCACGCATGAACTTAGGACAGTTGCTTGAAGCAATTGTGGGCAAATCAGTCATGTACTGTGATGAACATATCAAACAACACCCAGAGAATGTTAAAGAAACGATAATTTGGTTAAACGAATCAATTCTGAAATACATTGATCAAGATTACTATAAAAGAATCAACGATGAGATTATTCAAAATCTCGACAATGAAGAGTTTCGCAATAGATTTCTTAACTCAATAAATGAATCAAATCTATTTGTAGAAGCTCCTTGTTTCGCAGAGGTTGATATTAAGAATCTTCTTAGACACGCTGTGGATTACAAGGAACCGGTGTTGCTAAAGAAATCTTTAATTACATTTATGCGACAAAAACTAAAATTAGAACCTCCATTCCCAGATCAAGATATATATTTGAAAAACATTCTATGCGCACCAATTTATATTCAGAAACTATACAAACTAGTGAGTAAAACTATTACAGCAAGAGATTTTGGGAGTGTGAAGACAATTACAAAACAACCCACTAAGGGACGATCTCGAGGAGGTGGTAGCAAAGTTGGACAAATGGAATTAGAGAGCATGCTAGCTTCAGGATGTGATCTCGCCGTTAAAGAAATACTCTCTGTAAAGAGTGATTGGGTGGCGGGAAAGAAAGATTTGTTGAGACAAATCGTCCTCAGTGGTGAATATTGTTTGCCAGAAAATAGGACAATTAGAAGCAGAACAAAAGAAGTCGTCGACATATGTCTGAACTTCCTAAAAGAATAAAATACATCAAGAATCAGAGAAGAGGAGAAAAGGATGAGCATCAACAAAGTAATTCTAATCGGTTGGCTTGGACAGGATCCGGAACTTCGGTACACAATGGATGGAACTCCAGTGTGTAATCTTAGCATTGCTACCTCAGAAGTTTGGAGAGACAGTCAGGGAAACGAACAAAAACACACTGAGTGGCACAGAATTGTACTCTGGAAGAAACTGGCAGAGATCGCCAGTCAGTATCTTAGGAAGGGTTCTCAGGTTTACGTCGAGGGAAGGATTCAGTCGAGAGACTATGAGTCTCCCCCGAACAGTGGTGTGAAAAGAAAGGCGTATGAGATTATCGCTCAGGAAATAAGGATTCTTGACAAATCTAACAAAGACAAGCAACAACAACAACAGGTGACGAATAACGAACAGTAATAAACGTTTCTTTTCATGTAAAAGTAATGGCAGGAGGATCTCTTGAATCTTCTACCGAAAAAAGCGAATACTGAAGTTGCCAACAGTGAAGTAATCACTGTTGGCAACTTCAGATCTACTCAGTACTCTCTTATTAGCTATTTTATGAACTTGTGTGTTGAGTACGTATCAAAGCAAAATAAAAATTATTTGCAAGTTCATAATATAACTATCAGAGAAAATTCGACTCACAACAGTATACATCACAATCTATTAACACAAGTTTCAGTCGATGTCAAGTCGACTCAACAAAATGTAACAACTATAAAAACATTTATGAAATTCCAAATACCAACGTTGGTGGATAATTGTTTCTTCATACTTAATGAGAATCGATTTGTACCAACGTTGTATATTCTTGATCAACCGATCGTTATCAAGAAAGACTCAATAAAACTCTCTAGCACATTTAACTCAATCACAATTTATGATAGATTAGTCACATTTATGGGAAATAACATTCCCGCATCCTATTTTCTCGATCTGTTTTTATCGAACAGTGACTCAGAAGAAGCGGATCTAAAGCGTGAAATCAGATCAGAATTTTCTATTTTAAACATACCAATTTCGGATTCTGATCTGCTAAACTATTTTAGCAATCTTCTTAAATGTGACGCTGATAGAGATGAGATACAACAATATTTTCATAACATATTCTTCGATGATTATACTAAAATGTTGTATCAACAATGTTATAATCTCGAAGAGAAAGATTTAACAATTACCAAATTGCTAGGGCAAATGATCAATTTGTATCGCACTCAACACCCAGACACTTTTATTGATTTAACTCAAAAAAGAGTTGTCTTTATTGAAGTTCTTTTGTGGCCGATCTTTAAGAGAATTGCAAGTGTTGCGATTCAGGCCTCGAGAGGACTTTATGTGAATGAGATCGCGATGGATCAAATGTCTCTTGTAAAACACTTCTACACAACTTTGCACAATAAATTTATCTACGATAACTCGAACGCATATGATGTGATAATTCAACATAAAGCTCACATGTTGGGACCAAACGCTGAGAGAGCACCATCTAACATAGCGAATCTGCACCCAACGCACTTTCAGAAGATATGTCCAATAAGCGTTAGCTCTCAGAATCCTGGAGAAACAATCTTCATTATCTCAGAAGCAAAATTGGACATCTTTGGAAGATTTATTTAGTGAGGACAATATGTTAAACTCATTAAAAGAAATCCTCAATATGCTCGAAAATATCAACAGATCAGTTGATAACAAAACTGATCTGTTGATAAAATATTTAAAAGATCCAATATTCGGGAAAACTCTAGCGAGAACTCTAGAGTATATGACAGATCCTAATAAGATATTTCGTCCGATTAGAATAGGTTTCTGCATCTATTTCAATGATCCTATTGCTATTGAGAATCAAAATGTCGGTGGCATATTTCAAATGCTGGATTATTTGTTAGAAAAAGAAACCGATCCATCAGCAGAAGAAATATCGTTCTTGGAAAAAATTTCATCTGCCGATCCCGAGACAGTGGAAATCGTAACTAGAATCATAACAAAGTCTCCAGCGTGCGGATTAACTAATGAAGAAATCCTCAGAATAATAAAGGAGACAACAAGTAATGGAGCTTGAGGAAGAGTACACGCTTGAAGATCTAGACGAACTCGAACGACAACTCGAACAGTGTCTTGAAGCGTATGAACTAGGACAACCATTAATTTCAGATGAAGAATATGATCATTATAAAAGAATTCTGCAGAAGCTCCGACCAAACTCAAAATTTCTAGACAAGATTGGAAATAAACCAAAAAGAAATATAGAGACATTACCATATGTTCTTGGAAGTCTCTCAAATAAATTTGAAGATGACATTCAAAATTGGTTAGACAAATACGACAATGGAAGCGGCTTCGTTTTGACACATAAACTTGATGGGGTTGCAATTGAGTGTGAATATACGGATGGAAAACTCACTGGAGCTTGGCTCAGAGGTGATCACTATAAAGGTGAAAATATTACAGCTAAAGCTCTCAAATTTGTTCCTAACTCAATCAGGAGTAATGACAAAATATACTTGAAAGGTGAGATTCTCTTAAACTGCGAACCTCAAGCAATAGGATATAAAACAAAACGCAACGCCGCTGCAGGAATAATCAATAGAGATGATTATGATAAATTAAAATATTTATATGTGTTATTTCACACATGGGCTAATCCAACACAATCGAGAGAGCAAAAAAGATTGATATTTATACAAAACTTGTTTGGGGAATTGTGTAACACAACAGTTCCCTATGATTATGTCACGACTAAAGAAGAAGTTATCGAAACCGCTAAAGAATTATTCGAAGAAGAAACTGAGTATGATAAAGATGGAATTGTCATAACAGTTGATAATTCTGAAGTTGAAAATGTTAAATTACCTGAAAAAAAGATAGCATTTAAATTTAATAAAATGTCAGTTGAAGCAGAGGTTGTTAGCGTTGAATGGAGCACATCAAGAACTGGAAAGATTATTCCAGTAGTAATTGTGAAACCAGTAGTACTAGGTGGGGCTACCATTCAGCGAGCAACCGGTTTTCATGCTAAATTTATTTATGATAATATGATTGGACCGGGAGCTATCATCAAACTCGTGAGATCTGGAGATGTTATTCCATATATCGATAAAGTTATCAAACAAAGTGATCAATGTGATATGATTGAGTCTTGTCCAGCTTGTGGGCAAGAAGATCTTTTAACAGATGATACTCATTTATACTGTTCAAATCTAAACTGTCCGGCCCAGACTCAAAAAAGAATCGCTTACTTCTTCGAAAAACTAGGACTTGAGAATTTTGGAGAGAAAATGATCTCAAGTTTAAACTGTGAAAATATAATCGATGTTTATAACCTGAAAAAAGAAGATATCTTAAAAATTGATGGCTGGGCTGAAACTTCTGCCACAGATTTTCTGAATAGAGTTGAACAGACGAAAAAAGCGAGACCTGAAAAAGTTCTTGCCGCTCTAGGAATTGAAAATCTTGGAATTACAACATCTAAATTGATTTTAGAGCACTTTACACCACAAGAGATAATCGAATCTCTTGATGATGAGAAAAAACTAAGAGAAACAGTTAATAAATTGCTTCAAATCAGTGGTCTAGGACCTAAGAAAATTACAACGATTATTAAAGGATTAAAAGAAAACAAAGAGCTTTTACACAAATTGATGGAGATTGGAGTTTCATTTATTCCAACCTCCGGACCATTGTCTGGATTGTCATTTTGTATAACCGGCAGTCTCAGCAAGCCAAGAAAAGCATACGAGCAGATTATTGAGAAATTTGGTGGTTCAAACACAAGTATCAATTCTTGTAATTACTTAATCTGTAACACACCAAGTGACTCTGCTAAATTTAGAAAAGCTGTTGAAAAAGGCGTAAAAATAATAACTGAGCAAGAATTAATTGATTTAATAAAAAGTAAGAAAAATTCAAATTAATGATTACCGGCGAGATCTTTTACTAGATCTTGCCGGTAATCATCTTTATTTTTTTCTCGGAGATTTAAACTATGGCTGAAGACAAAACCAGTATAACTTATGAGGTATCACTAGTAAGATCGGTCTATGATGATGAACTTCCATCAATCGACGATATACATTATCTCGCAATCATTAATAACCCCATTTTAAAACAGTCCACTTATATGGACCTACAAGCAATGGTCCCAGTATCAGTTTATACCATCATCGAAACAGAAATAAACTCTAATAAATTTCCCGAATATGAGCTATACATAATAGAATACAAACAGTATGAAAAAGAAACAAACAGAGTTGTCGGAAAACCAATTTATTCCGGTTTAGTAAACATCGTTACAGTATCTAAACAAAAAGATAATATAGTTACTGACCGACCTCATGTTGAAGGACAAATACCTGTTCGTATGTTATTGGTCAATCGCATTGCTTATCTTATGAGCAAGCACACTGGTTTTAATAGAGTGTTCGTCCCCTTTGACAATGGTCCAAATCAGCGAAATCCTTGTCTAATAGCTTTAGAGACAATTATCAACAATCCATTTAATCCACAATTTCAAGAATCTCAAATGAAATCTTTTACAGACTACATGATTAATCAGTATGGAGGAATGGGACGCAAGCGGCAGATTAAACAATTTATTTTCGGAGATAAGAGCGCGGTAAATATGACATGTTACCATCAGATCTCCGTGCCTCCAACTCTACCAGAGATCAATGTTCCTGAATACATCATCAGTACATATAAGCCATTTACTACCCCATCATTTTGGTTCTTTGATGCTTTTAACTTTGGTAATTATGATAATAATTCACCGGAAAGAGCTGGCGATATCCCAATATGGAGTCTCCTAATTAACTTCTACAATTGTGGACAAACATTTAAGAAAGTAGATATTTCAAAAAATATAAATATTATGACATTCACACACCTTCTTCAATCCGCACCTCTCTCTGATGCTCTGGGGATACTTAGTCGACCAAATCCAGTTGTTAACTTCATAAGTCCTCAAATGACCCAAGTAACACAAACTCTTGGAGGATTACCATATATAACTACTACGGATGGTTCTGAAGTGAAAGCCCAACAGAGAGCTACTTCTTTAAAAGTGTATTATCCAGATTCTATAGAAGCTGCAAAACTCAGAATTATTCATTGTGTCGAACTTTTCATCAAACAAATTAACTGTATAGAGTACTACGAAACAACTCATACAACTCCTGACTGGTTACATTTTGGGTGTCTTTACAATCTTGAGAGAGATATGGATACGGGAATTAACAAAAATCAATACATTCATACACCAATCTGTATAATTACTATCTTTAAGCGTCGACACCTCAGAGAGAGACGTCTGGATTGCCTTTTAAAATATGCAATGTTGAGACTGAATGATCCCTCTCCTAAACCGAGTCAGTCCAAATCTAAGAAATCATCTTGATAGGTTTATATTGATCTCTCTGATTTTTTTATTTTTTATATAGAAATAATTCTCATAGAAGTTATTTATTTTTGTTTGGAGGGAACATGTGAAGTATTACATCAAGTACGCAATAAAATACTCAATAATTTCAGAGATCCTTCAAAAGCTTAAGAAGAAGAGAATAAACTTTTTTATCGACCTTCAATCTATCGCAAAAGGATTTTATAATCGAGACGTTGTATTAGTAGAACTTGGACGATACGCGACCGAAGGGAAGATAAGTGATATTTTAATTGAAGAACTAAGGTCTTTTTTAAACGATCTTTATGTTCACTTTAAGATGTTCGATCCGTTTTTTGTAATTGCGTACGACGATGGTTATTGCCAGCAACAGAAAGCTATTGATAGTTCTTATAAAACTGGACGTTCAACTCTTCATTTGATTGTCGATAATAATCAAGATATCGAGCTCTTTCGACAAATCAAAGCATATTACTACAAAAAGATTGAAGAAATGTTCACTAAAAAAGATCTTTCAAAAGTTTTCTATCTTAGAGAATATGAGTCAGATATAATTCCATACTATTGTATAGTAAACGGACTCTATGATAGTGATCAATTAGATGTGTTAAATGTGATCTTGTCCGTTGATAAAGATCTTCTACAAGTTTGCAAATTTATTAACACTATCCAATGCATTACCTCCTTTAAACAAAATACAACTAAAGGCGGCTATCAAATTCAATTTGATGTATATGATAATGAGACAGCAATTGGTTATATAAATAAGAAATTTAAAAGAGGAATTTTAACGGCAGAATACATACCAATGATTCTTTCTATTAGTGGTGATAAAGCGGACGCGATTCCTGGAATACATGGAATTGGTCCTACGAAAGCAACCGAATTAGTCATTAATTATTCAATACCAGCTACTGTTGAAAAACTCAAGTGGAAGATAGATAAGATGCCCGATATTATCAAAAACAACATTGACTTGATTACAAAGAATTACAAATTAATATCATTTGAAGAACAATTAAAGAGAATGCCGAAACACCTGTTTATTCAACAAGTAGCACAGCCAAAAACAACAATATAATAAATATGGAGGCGAAATGAGAGTCGAAGACATTAATGTAGCGCTTAGAGAGTTATTTCAAAGTCTGGTTAATGATGGGTACAAGAAAAGACACATCTGTAGTCTAACACTAGGTGCTCAGTCTGAACCGCAATTTGAAAGTTTTCTTAAGGGTAATGATTTTGGATTTCGGCCACTTCAGCGAATCATTGATAATCTGTCGTACAAATTCCATATCATCATTACTCCTCGAGATACAGATGAAGAGATTGAGAAATTTGTCGCAGATGTCAATCAATATTTTCTTTCAGATTGCAAAGAACTCCTACTTGAAAGACTGAATGATCAAGACACTGTAAAATCAGCGACCACTTCCAAGAAAGGTGTCATTGTAGATGTCTCGAACGAAATATTCGAAGCGATTGTAAAGAAGTAAGTTCATAATATTTTGAAGAGGTGAATTATTACAATGTCTCAGGACTCACAACATTGGAATGATATTCTAGAGTACATCAAAGTAAATCTAGGTGTTCCAGTTAATTTACTAGAAATCCCGGATGATGAACTAATTGGCTATCTTCGTCGACATGTACTGACTCTATTTTCTCAGTATGTGCCACATAAAGCATTTGCTTTTATTACGGAAGCAAACAGAATCAATGTAGGAGTCACGGGTGCTCCTCAGTATATGTATAAGATTCCTGTTCCTGAGGGCACTTATATTATTGACATTTACGAAGTAATGCCAACCAAAGAGGTCTCGATAGTTGATATGTATGGCGGAGCTCTAATTAATGCTCAGGCCGCCATGGATCTCGTAATTTCAAACGCTTATATTGACGCTGTTCGTTCGTTACAAACCAGAACAACTTGGGAGTTCATCCCACCTGATGTGCTAATTTTTGATAAACAAGTTACATCAAGTGTGGTGATATACAATACTCCCCACACTGTCCTAAACACAATTAGACCAGATCTTTATCATAGAGCTCTGAAACCATTGTGTTTAGGATATACAAAAATATGGATAGCGGCAATGCGATCAAAATTTGAAAATTTAGCAACGCCGTTTGGGACACTAAATCTAAACTATGATAAACTTCAGTCCGAGGGGCAAGTAACTATCGACAATGCTATAGTTGTACTCGAAACAATCCCGCCCGATATACTCATTGAAGTAAGCTAAATAAACAATATATGGAGGCGAAATGTCAGCTCAATCAAAGTTAGAACCGATTTTCTCATATTCATTTCCTGCTAATCACTTGTTTCAAGTATCAATTGTGAAGCAGGATTCAGAACAGTCTTATAAGAAATCTTACTTCTGCTTTCTAACTCTTGCTCCTGGAGTTCAGAGTCCTGAAGGTGGCAGATCATTCGACTTCAACAACAGAATTACTATGAAAGTCGAAGGCTATCAGGTTACTGAGCTTGCTCATGCTCTTCGAGCATTCGCTAGAGCTCAGGAGGTCGTTCTTGGGCCTTTCTCGATTTTTGTTGATTCGAGTAAATCCCAGTATGGTCATCAGGGTGAGTCAAAATCCATGATGATTCAGAGAACGCAAAATCAGAAACAGAATAATGCCCCCTATATAACTCTGTTCTTCAAAACAGGCCGAACATCAGCACTCGCGTACTCAATGACACCCTATCGGGCGCTCGCTGTTGCTGACAAACTTGAGTTCATTGGGAAGAAATGTGACGAGCTTGAGTTCTCCAATAAAGGACAGAGCACAGTTCAAGTAGGAAGCTACGAAAATCCAAAAATCGCCACTTCTGATTTCTCTGAAATATTCGCTAACCCCCCGCTGTCTTCTGAAGCAGCAAACAAAGTGAAGAACAATTTTACGAATACTTTTAATCAATTCGACACTGATGCACCATTTTGATCTAAACTATTTGGGGTTATGGATCAAAGTTTGAAAATAACTTTGATCCATAACCTGATACTTTTTTTGGAGGTTATAAAATGATAACGATTGAAGAAAATTTACTCTACACAGATGAAGGCACTGATGAAGTATTGACTGAAGCTATTAAGAGAGTCATTTCTCCCAGTGTGAAAGCGAAACTATCAAGTAGAAAAAATCGTCAGGCCATGTTAGAGAAGTATGGAAGAGATGCTTTTCTTCTCCCGGATCTACTTAAGTTTCCAGTAGTACACCCCGATACAGGAAAGCCCGATTGTGGCTTAATTTATGCAGCAAGAATTCGCGCAAAGCAGTACGCGGGTACTAAACCTGGTTATCGAGAGATTGCCGCTAAAGCTGAAAAACTGTACAAAGAAAACAAGTGCGATGTAAAACTTCATCTACAGATTCACAAAGAATCAGAAGAAGATCTCGAAATTGATGCATTGGCACTTGTTGAAATACTATACTAGGAAAATTACTCATGAGCGTTTTCGACAATGTAAAATGTTTCTATCCGTTGCCCACAAAAAGAGATTTAAAAGACAAAACATTTCAAACTAAAAATACGGTACTTCAGGCAACGTTTTCTTCATATGAAATTAGAGAAGATGGAACCTTATGGTGTGAGAAATTTGAGATCATTAAAAATCCTCAAGCAACCGATAATTCGAAATTAAGTGAGAGATATATGAGAATCAATCATAGATGGATATTTATGAGCCATTTTATTGGGGAGATCAGATTTTATACGACTTATGATTCAGATAAGCGATACATTGAGTTTTCAAGTTACTTCGTTAATGGTAAATTGAGAGAACTACATCTAATAAAAGATGAGGAATTATAAATATGTCTGTAAAACTTGAAGTCAGAGATATTAATGGAAAAAGAGTGAGAGAAGATCATTTAGAAATCTATGATGGAGACATATTGATTCTTCAGGCCAAAGAATATATATCCGAAGCCAGAATTGATCGCTTAATTTCGTCTATTAAAGCGGCGTTTGAGCATAGAAAAGACCACCCAGATCAAATATCAGGAGTTGTTATACCAGAGTCAGTGACCCTTAAGATACTAAAAGTAATAAAAGAGGATTAATAAATGTTCCAATATGTTCATACGAGCGGTGATATTATCGCTGATAATCAGTTAAAGATGATAGATAAAAATGTTAAAAATTATCTATTTAGTTTGATTAAGGGCTTGCGGCAAGAGTCATTTGGGTTCGACACTTTACACAGAGTTGTTGAAGAAGTTAAAGCATATAAAAAAGTATTGGGTGACAAAAGAAAATTCTTCATTGATTCAGGTGGTTACAGCATTATCGTGGGAGAGGTATCTCCTCGAGACGTAGTCAAATTTATAGAATGTTATAACATGTTTCTCGAGAGAGACGCCCCTCAAAACTGTGACTACATCTTTAGTCTGGACATTCCAATTTTTCTAAAATATCCTGAACAGAATAAAGTTAAAACAATTTATGAAGCGAATTCGAGATCAATTAGTAGTTCAGTAAAGATACTAGAGAAAAATCCAGAATTGTACAACAAATTTATTTTCGTTTGGCAGTTCAAAATTCTAAAACAATATAATATCTGGAAAAAGGTTTACGAAGAAAATCTTGCTGATAATAAAAATCTCAGAAACTTTGCCATAGGTGGGCTTGTTTCTCTCAGAGGTATCACAGGGATCAAATTTAGCCCATTTATAAGTATGGCTTTCAAAAATTTAAAAATAATCTATGATAAGAATCTTGATTATACAAGTATTTTACACATACTTGGAGTTTATCATTTACATGACCGAGTAATCATGTCCTTTTTACATAAATTATTTAACAAATATCATTTAAAAGATCGAAATTGTAAAGTTCAGATAACGTATGATACAATCAATTATGTGGTGTCTGGAATATACAAACTTCGAGAACAGATAGTGTTCATTCCCGAAGAAGATGGATATATATGTGGACTTGCACATGAGTTAATTGATAAAATAGATAAAGTTATTGATGATCCAGATGTTCAGAAAGTTGTTCACCAAGATCTATTGAGAATTAGAAATGGAGAGCAAGTTAAAGAGCCTGGAGTCGCTAGCTTACTAAATGTAATAACACAGACAACTATTGATAAAATTATTGATAATGAGATTGAGAAAAATGGTTTCGTAGATTTGTTTCTTGAATCACCCAATTTTAATAGTTTCAAGAATAAGATCTCGCCGATTCTCCTAAATCTCGAAAAGAAACATCCACTTATTTTCGGTAATCGAACCAAGAAAAACCTACTGAATTTTCAATATACAGCGGCGTTTCACCAATGGTGGGACAATGGAAAAGATGAAAAAGAGCTCGAAAAACTAATGGAGAAATTTATTTCTCTGATAGATTTCCCATATGACATAAACAATTAAGTTTTATCCATAACACAGAAAAATGTTCGATAGTTGGAGACTACATGTTTGCTAAAGAAAGAGTTTTAAAAGAGATTTTTGGATTTAATTCTTTTAGACCAAGTCAAAGTGAAGCCATTGATAGTTTATTTGATCCCAACACACAGGGGGTTTTAGTTATTCTTCCAACCGCTGGAGGCAAGAGTTTACTGTATCAGTTACCTGCGCTAATGTTCAATGGTCTAACCATTGTGGTCAGTCCATTGATCAGTCTAATGAAGGATCAGGTTGATTATCTCAGATCGAGAAGGATACCAGTTGAATTCTACAACTCCAGCTTATCTGAATTCGAAAAAAGGACAATAGAGCAAAAAATAGCTAATCATGAGCCGAAACTTCTATACGTAGCACCTGAGAGATTTAGTGATGGAAAATTCATGCAACTTCTGAAACAATCGAATTGCATAGATCTACTTGCAGTTGATGAAGCCCACTGTATTAGCGTTTGGGGGCATGATTTTAGACCCAGTTATAGAATGATCAAAGATGCAATCCATTATTTAGAACCCAAACGAATAATCGCTTTGACAGCAACGGCCACTAAACATGTCCAACAAGACATTTGTGATCAGTTAGATATTCCAAATGCAAAGAGAATTATTTATGGGTTCTACCGGCCAGATCTCAAACTTAATGTCAAATACTACAATTCATCCTCTCGAATCGAGAAAGTGGTTTCAGAAGTTTCTAGACATGTAAGAAATGGAGACAACACTGGAATCATATATTGTCCTACTAAAAGATTAGCGAACGCGATGTATCTCGCTCTCTCCAACGAGGGTATTGTATCCACCGTCTATCACGCAGGATTGTCTGATTCTGTTAGAGAAAAAACTCAATCTGAGTGGTCTGAAAACGGTGGAATAATCGTCGCAACAGTAGCATTTGGAATGGGAATAGACAAGCCAGATGTAAGATTCGTAATGCACGTTGGCTTGCCAAGTAGCATTGAAAACTATTATCAAGAAATAGGGAGAGCATCAAGAGATGGAAAAGGAGCCACTTGTACGCTATATTTTGACAGTTATTCCGACATCTCTTTGCAAAAGTTTTTCATTGATTTAGCATATCCAACTCAGGAAACAATTGAAAGTTTCTGGGAATGGTGTTGTGAAACAGCAGACTCTAACGGATTGATCTTGATGACACAAGAGGAGATGGCTTCCAAATGCAGACGCTTTGTAGAAGAGCATTGTGTTCCTGGATGCATCAACAAGCTAAGAGAGAATCAGTTCATTGAGACGATCGGTAGAGGAAAGTATAGAATCAACACACAAAAACAGCTGAATTCTGAAACATTTGATTTTGACAAACTCAATCAAAAGCGCGAGGCCAGGTTGACAACACTATCTGAACTAGTAGAATACGCGAATAATAAAAAACATTGTCGAATGCTCCAAATATTAGATTACTTTAATGACTACTCCAGAGACGAGTCATGTGGAAAATGCGACGTCTGTGTTCAGCGGATGTTAAAAACAAAACCTGTGTAGAAAGTAAGTTCATTGCCAGGAGGAAAGAATGAACAGGACCATTGTCACACAAATCATACCAACTATACAGGGTGAAGGTCCTTCTGTTGGTTCGCCGATTCTACTGGTCAGACTCGGTAATTGTAATCTAAAATGCAACTTTTGTGATACCAAGTGGTCAAATAATCTGAAAACACTATCCGTCAAAAAACTCAGTCTCAGAGAGACTCTTCTACCACTCTACGTGGATGATACAAATTTCTCGAAATTTGAGACACGTCTCAGACAAACTCTTAAAAATACTGGGATTCAGACTATTGTGTTAACTGGTGGAGAGCCACTGATCTATAAAGATTTCATCAAAAATCTTCTATTTTCTGATAACTTAAAAAATATCAAAAAAGTTGAAATTGAAACTAATGGGGTTTTGCTCAACAGTGATGATGATTGGGAGATTTTTGGAAATCGAAAGAAAATAGTTCAGTTGAATATCTCTCCTAAACTAAATCCAGAGTACTACAAATCTAGAAAAGTCAAAACATTGCAAGACATTATACAATTATTTAATCAAAATTATGAAATATCAATTAAGAAAATTCTAAATAGATCACTAACTTATGTTATTTGGAAGTTTGTTTATTTCGAGGGTGAAAGAAAGGTAATTGATAAATTCATTGAAAATGTCAATGGTGTTGATGATATCTACATCATGCCACTAACACCAGATTATAATCAGTACAAAAACGAGATGGATTTTCTAGAAGATTATAGAAAATCTTCGTATGATGCCCTTGCTTACTGTATTGAAAAAGGATACGTGTTTGTGCCCAGAGCACATATCTGGATATTTAACAACTTTAAACACAGAGATGAATTTATGGATGTAAAAAACTTATAAAGTCTATGAGAAGTTTTCACCGGCGAGATCTAGTTTAAGCTCTCGCCGGTGAAAACTATTTTTATTTCATCACCAAAACGGAGGTTTAAAAAGAAAGTGTCAGACGATCTGAACAGGAATCTAGTTAGAAAAATGTTTGAAAAACAGAATGAGCTCAACATTCACACAAATGGAAGTAACTGGAAGAAAAACACGGATTTAAAATGGTATCGAGCAATTTGGACCGAATGTGCAGAACTAATTGACTATACAAATTGGAAGTGGTGGAAAGCAGAGGATATAAGTTTACAAGATATTGAAATGGAAATCATTGATATTTGGCATTTTATTATGAGTGAATTAATGAGACAGTACGATTTCGATAACTGTGTAGAGAGTACCTTCTGCAAATTTAAAAACGGTTTTAAATCATATCCAGATGTAAACCTCTCCAGAATTCAGAACTACACTGAAGATCTCGCTAAAGACGCTCTAAATTCTCGCCAGAGCTTGATTCATCATTTCGTCAAACTTTGTGGAGCCGTTGGAAGTCATATGAATATTCAAGGAGTCTATAAATTATACATGGGCAAAAATATACTCAATACTTTCCGTCAGGACAACGGCTACAAACAAAAGATATACCAGAAAAACTGGGATGGAAAAGAAGACAATACCTATCTCATGAATATTCTCAAAGACCTTGATCCAACAGATGTCCTGTTTGAATCACTTGTCTACAAAGAATTAGACCTCAAATACAAATCATTATTAAGACAATAAAAGAAAAATTAGACACATGAAACTTAATGAAAATCATCATAGGATAAGAGTTGAGAGTGGGATAAAAATCCCACTCTCAAATTTATTTCATTTATGGGAGAAATATTATCATGAGACTTGAACTCTTAAATATTAATCAGTTCATAAAAGATAATAAACTGCTACCAGTTACAACTAGTCGACTCTATGAGAAACCGGGAAAGACAGATCCTTCAGGACTGTTCTCTGAGGAAATTTTTGGGCGATTTGGAACTCAAGAACGAAGACACAGATTTGCATATATAGATCTCAAAGTAAAAGTTATACACCCAGAAGTATATTCTATTATCACGGGAGTAGATTCAAACATATCAAAATTGATAACTAACAAAGCAAAATATATAGTAGATAAAGATGGCTTACTTGTTGAAGATTCCTCAAAAGGGGGATCTGGAATTTCTTATTTTATCTCAATTTTTGATAAGATTAATTTAGATAAGTTTAAGAAAACTCATCCCAAAAACGTAAATTTCATCAAGAAAAACAAGTCTTTGATCTTTATCGACAAATATCTTGTGCTACCGGCCGGCATACGAGATATCTCTATTTCAAAGACATCAAATCAAACGATTATAAATTTCTCTGACCTATCTGAACTATATGGAAACTTAATCAGGCACACCACTGTTCTAGGAGATAATCCTGATGCTCTGCCTCAGGAGATTAAGGAACCTATTGTTGAACAAATTCAAAAGACAGTCTTAGAAATAAACAACTGGATCAAGAATCGTCTCAAAGGAAAAACTGGTCTCATCCGTGGTGGAATGTTGAAGAAAGTGGTTGATTATTCAGGTAGACTAGTGGCTACTGTTGATCATGAACTACCATTAGGATACGTTGGATTACCATGGCCAGTTGTTCTAAAATTGTTCGAGCCATTTGCGATCAACTATATTCTGAAGAAAGATAAGAATATGTTATCGTCAATTCAATATCTTTTAAAAATGGATTCAGACATTGATGTTAATGATTTGAGAAGGCTTATCTCAACGGCCGTGAACAAATCAGAGGTAATTCCCGAGGATATGGTTGATTACTTTATCCAGGTAGCTAATGAGATCTCAAAAGATAAAATGGTTATATACAAACGAGATCCAGTTGAAAATAGAGATTCCTGGATTTCTGCTTATGTTAAAGTCAAAAGATCCGGAATGAGCATATCATTGAATCCTCTGGATTTACCAAGAACCGGAGGTGACTTTGATGGTGACACTTATGCTGTAGTTGCTCTCTTCACCAAAGACGCTCAAGAAGAAGCAAAGAAAAAGATGAATCCAAGACATGCTCAGTCAACGTGGACTTCTGTTACTAGTGCAAACAAATGTCCTTATACGATTACTCTTGATGCAATGACAGCTATCTATGCCGCAACGAAATAAAGAACTAAGACGAGAGAATGGAGTACATTTATGAAATCAATATTTGAATCAATTTATTCTAAAATTAAATTTAATCGACCAGGCTATGGAGAAATTTCCACTACACCTGTTACTCCCACATCAATATCTACTATGCCAGAAGTAACAGGAGCAGCACAAAGTATATCGCTTGCACCAATAGAAGTGGATCAATGTGCTAATTTATTTGGTTGGCAGAGTCAGTTGGTTAATCTTCTTCAGAAAAATAAAGACATTTATATTCTAGCAGGACCTGGAGGAGGAAAAACAGCACCTATTATTTGTTATTGGGTAAATAATATTCTCAAGATTCCGACCAATCAAAATCTGACCGCATCATTGATGTCCAATAATTTCATGAGATTATTAACTCAGCCCCAGACTATTCCACAGGTACTTTGGTTGGTTCCGATAAAGAATCTCGCCGCTAACATTGAACAAGAAATGACAGAAAGATTTGTTATTATTATTTTACAACTTCTAAACAGAACATGTAATGTGGTTCCGGATCCCAATGGTGGTACTGCTATTGAATTTACTAATTCGTTGCTACCTATTAAAAATATTATTCATTCAATGTGTAGTTTCGGAAATATTGATGAAAACTTAATTCTTAATCTAATTGATCAATCAAATCGTGTAACCGAAAAAAACCTCCCAGAGTTCAAAACGTTATTAGGTGATGTGGTTAAAAATTACGTACGAAATGCACTAATTGGAAGAGCTGAAGAAGGTATTCATACTGTTGAAATTCATCATAAGAATATCAGATCTCTGAAGCCATTTATAATTTCAATTTATGAATCGGCCGCAGCTATTATTAGTGACTTCTCAAATCTCAAACTAATAGTTTTTGACGAAGCACAACGAGTCTCGGGTGGGAGTGAAGCCGATGATCAAAGAGCCGCTCAGATTGGAAATAGTATTCATAAGGTGCTATTTGACAGAAATGGGAGAAATGCTAAAATCGTAATGCTTAGTGGTTCTACTAATCCAAATACAGCAAGAAATGTAACTCAGTATTTTAACGTAGCATATGACAGGAATTTTCCTTCAAGTCCATATCAAGCTCCTCCATCAGTAAAAAATCCGTCTGATATTAGAATTCTCCCGATAGCAAACTTAGACGATAGATCTACCCAACTCAGAATCATTCAAACAATCTTATCTGGACAAACACTGAGAGAAGGTGGAGCATTGTTTATTATATTCGGGAAAAAAAGAATTAACGATATCATCGATCAACTAGCACCTAGTGAAGGAGTCCTTATCTCTCCTAAACCCAAAATGGAGAAATCTAAGACATCTTTATATGATACTCAAAAAGACTATTCACAAATTTCGAGCCCTGGGGATCCCAGCCAAATATCTGATGAAAGATTAAGAAGGGCAGTTAGTAACAACATCGCATTCTTATATCGTCCTGAAGAAATGACCCCCGCTCGTCAGAGAGATACTTTAATTGTTCAGAATCTGTTTCGTGCCGGTAAAATAAAAGTCATCCTAGCAACCGATGCTGTTAGAGAGGGAATAAACATAACATGTAGCGAAATTTATATTCCTTCAATTCTTTTACCCCCTGATAACAGAGAAATGGACGCAGGATCTCTAACTCAGTTAATTAACAGAGTTGGAAGAAAAGCTGGTAAGTATGCAACAATTTATACTGATAAGAAATTTGTAGATAAAATTCAAAAAGCTTTATCAGACGATCCTTACAGATTTAATGAAGAACCGTTTATATTGCCTGGAGGAACTATTCAGAAAATTGAAGCTGGTCTAAATTATGGAGTAAAGTTACCGTTACATGCGGCAAGAGACTTTTACAGAGCATTTAGAAAAGCTTTTAGTATATAAAGGAGAAATAGAACATTGAAAATCGCGTTCACTGGTGCTCATGGAACAGGAAAGACGACCTCAGCATTTTATTACGCATATACGGCTAAATTAGAAAATCCAAATTTCACTGTTGAAGTTTTCCACGAAAATGCATCTAGAGCTCCCAAAGGATTATTCAATAAATCTGGAACTAGAGAATCTCAAATGTGGATTTTCACTAATCAGATTAGAACTGAAATAGAATTAACAAGCATATATAACATTTTAGTTTGTGACAGAACCTGTTTTGATTCTATTGCGTACTGTATTTATCTCGGCTTTCAAGATCTCGCCGATGTAATGTTTGAGCTTGCAATGAAGCATTTACCATCATACAACAAAATAATGTTTAAATCAATTGAAAATAATGCTTTTTTATTTGCTAACAAACACAGAGATACAGAGGATCTTTATTACCAACGAGCTATTGAAGACATCTTATGGAAACTATACGAAAAAGCAAACATCATCACTGCTGACAATTTTATTCGGCTATAAAGATTAAAAATAATTTTTCATTTTTTATATAGAAATATCGTTTAATGGAGAATCCTTTTTCATTCTTCACTCTGGCCCCACCTAAGATGCGTGAATCTTAGAATACAACTACGTGCGGCTGGACACCTCCTTTCTTCAGACCCATGGGCGTTTGTAGTTGTCGCCCACTCTTATTTTTAACCGCATTTGAGATTTTTACGACAAATCAAAAATAAACGATTTTATCAAGGAGGCAGAATAGGTGGGTATTAGTAAAACAAGTCCATATCACGGAATAGAATTTGAAACCAAACATGTGAAAATTATAGGAGCAGATGGAAATATAATCTTTGAAGATCAAATTGAATTTCCTAAAGACTTCGACGACAATGCTGCTGCGATTGTGGCGAGTAGGTATCTTTGTAATAGCGCCAAATACAGAGAAACATCTATCAAACAAATGTTTGACAGAATTAGTGACACAATTACTAAATGGGGGAGAGAACAGGGTTATTTTGTTGACGATGAAGAAGCATCAGAATTTAACTACAAATTAAAATATTATCAGATTCATAAATACTTCGCTTTCAACTCTCCAGTATATTTCAATGTTGGGATCCAAGAGAAACCACAGAGTTCTGCATGCTTCATCTTAAGTGTTGAAGATAACATGGACTCAATCACTGAACTTGGAAAACTGGAAGCTAAAATATTCAAGAAAGGTTCAGGGGCTGGATCTAATCTAAGTACTCTCAGAAGTTCTAAAGAACATGTAAGTGGTGGAGGTCTAGCTAGCGGACCTGTGTCATTTTTAAAGACACATGACGTATTAGCAGGAGTTGTTAAATCAGGAGGTACACTTAGACGTTCAGCCAAACTCGCCTGTCTTAATGTTGATCACCCTGACATCGAAGAATTCATAGAGTGTAAACTCTTTGAAGAAGAAAAACTAACTATTCTCAGGAAAGTTGGTGTTAAAAGTAGACCGGGATACGATCTTTCTGATGAAGTCTTCTTTCAGAATACCAACTTAACAGTTAGAGTCACAGACGAATTCATGGAGAAGGCTATAATTGACGATGGAACTTGGTCTACGAAATTCGTTAGAGATGGAAAGATCTGCAAAACTTATCGAGCAAAAGATCTATTGATGAAAATTGCAGAAACATCTTGGAAAATAGCTGATCCTGGACTACAGTTTCATGATACAATTAATAGGTGGAACACTTTAGCTAACGATGGGGAAATTGTAGCAAGCAATCCGTGTGGTGAATTCATATCATTAAATGATACATCTTGTAACTTGGCCTCAATTAATTTAATTAAGTTCTTTTCAAGAGACGAAAATCAATTTGTATTTGATTGTAAAACATTTAAAGATGTAATAAAAACTGTGATAACGGCACAAGATATTTTAGTAGATAATTCTTCATATCCTAATAAAGCGATAGAAACAAATTCGAAAAAATATAGAAGTCTTGGCCTTGGATACACGAATCTTGGTGGACTCTTAATGTGGCTTGGGATCCCATATGATAGCTCTCTCGGAAGATCTATAGCTAGTTGTTTAACAGCCTTAATGACAGGAGTCGCGTACCAAACTAGCGCAGAACTAGCTGAGAGAGTTGGTGAGTTTGAAGGATTTCAAAATAATAAGAGCCCCATGACGTCTGTTCTGAAGCAACACTTTATGAAGTTTAGAGAATTGTTCGATAATCAGTCCTTTAAAGAACCTTATTTAGATGATATAAAATCAGCTTGTTACTCAGTATGGGTTGAAGTTCTAAGAAAGAAAAAATTCAGAAATGCTCAAACAACCCTGTTAGCACCAACAGGAACAATTAGTTTCATAATGAATGCAGTCACTACAGGAATCGAACCTGAATATTCATTAATTCGTTATAAGAGACTAACTGGATCTGAAGGAGCGACAATAAAAACTGTTAATCCCATTGTAGAAGATTCTCTTAGAAATTTGGGATATAGTGAAGATGATATTCCCAAACTAGTTGATGAGTTATTGAATAATAACAGAGAAGATTCCTCAAAAACTGGATTTAAGTATTCAGAGCATCGTCAAGTTTTCTTAACAGCTGCTAGAGCTCCTGGATCCGACTTGTGTATTGATTACATGGGTCATATTAAAATGTGTGCTGCGGTACAACCTTTTATTAGTGGGGGAATATCAAAAACAATTAATCTTCCAAGTGATATAACAACACAGCAAATCTTTGATCTGTATATAGAAGCTTGGAAGATGGGTCTTAAAGGTGTTACAATTTATAGAGATGGGAGCAAAAATTTCCAACCTTTATCAACTGATTCTAGTGTGGAACCGGCGAGAAACATTAATATTCCTACAAAATTGGTGCGAAGAAAAATGCCGGATGAGCGCCCCGCTGTCACTCATAAATTCAGAATTGGTGGTAGTGAGGGCTACATTACGTGTGGATTTTATCCAGATACTCATCAACTTGGTGAGATTTTTGTTAAAGTATCTAAGGCAGGACTAACTCTTAATGGCTTTGCCGATGCTCTCGCTACTGTGCTAAGTATTGCCTTACAATATGGTGTACCGCTAAAAGATTTTGTTCGTAAACTCTCTCATCTCAAATTTGAACCAAATGGATTTACAACAAATCCTGAAATCAGAACTGCACAAAGTATAGTTGACTATATTGCAAGATACTTAGGAATGAAATTTCTATCAGAAGAAGATAAAATTGATCTTGGGCTAATTCAGATTAAGAATCTAAATGGTATTTCATTAGAGACTGAATCTCTTATGATCTCCGAACATGATCAAGATGTTGGAGCTCCTTGCCCAAATTGTGGATCGATTATGAGAAGATTGGGAAGCTGTTATTTCTGTGGAAATTGCTCATACAATCAAGGAAGTTGCGGATAAAAATCGCGCTCAAATCGACATAATACAACAGACTGTAATCCCGAAGCGTGGGTTCGAATCTCACCATTAGATTTGACTATTTAATTTTATCAAAAGGAGGGTTTGTTCATCCTATGACTTCACCATGTGCGAACTGCGAACACAGCAATCGTCCTAAAACTCAATGTACTGAAGCTGGTAACTATTGCAAAAAACTCTTGAAATATCAGATGTGGTTAGACATGCACGAACATCCTGTAAGGACTGTCACGCACACGGTAGCGGAATATTCGTTGGCAAAATCCGGTAAAAAAGGAGCCCATCATTATGATCCCTCTTAGATGTATTTTTGAACTTTTTAGATTACCAGCGGTGATTCCCAAATCTCACATCCGCAGAAAACTTTTACCGAGTCGACCATTACTACCGTTTCGAAGGAACATTGCCAGAATTAAGAAACAAAATCACGCTCTTGAGAGGCTGAATAAAATAATACAATAGAGGTAATATTGATATGTCTGTATCAAATCCAATTATTGCGAATTCAGAAAATGTTTATGATCTTCTTAAAAGCGGCAAGAGCTTAGACTCGAAAGTACCATACTCTCATCCACAGAAGACAAATGGTAAGGTGTTAAACCTAAAACTTGGTAGAATCTGGTTTAATCAATTGTTGCCCAGTAATTATCCACTAGTCGATGAACCAGTTGATAAGAAAAAGATGAATGATATTATTGTTGATTTATATAAAAAGTACGGTACTGAGGAAGCGGCCGACATTATATCGAAGCTCCAATCAGAAGCTTTTCGTTTAGCGTCATTATCTCCAAATACATTCAATATTGACATGTTTATTCCTCCGGAGGGGTGGTTGAAAAAGAAGGAAGAATTTGTTAAAAAAGCTGACAAATTATCCCCAACGGAATTTAAAGATGAAGCGGAAAAATTGACTAAAGAATTAATACAACACTTTGAAGATTCAAATTTTCGCATATTTAATATCATGACATCTGGCGCTAAAGGAAATCCCATTTCTGACTGGGGTGCTCTTCTAGTAACGAAAGGTTATACTATTGATATTGAAGGAAATTTGTTAGGACCAATTGTTGGTAGTTTAAATGATGGATATGGGAAAATTGATTTTTATAATTCAGCGGCCGAAGCTCGAAAAAACTTCTACATGCGTTCAGCTCTCGCCGCTCACCCTGGGTACTTAACTAGAAAAATGGTTAATGCTAATGCAGGTCTTCAGATTGATGAATCTCTAGAAGATTGTAAAACTTCTAAAACCTTTGATTTAATTGTTACAAAAGAGCTTGCCGGAATCATCTTACAAAGAAATTATGTTTCTCAAGCCAAAACAATTAAAACCATTGAATCAATTGATCAAGTCTTAGATAGAAAAATAAAATTAAGATCTCCTCTCTATTGCTTATCAGAAAAAGGAATTTGTCCTACTTGTTACGGTGGATTATACAAGACTCTAAACACCATTAATGTGGGAATATTAGCGGCAGGAGCTGTCAATATAGTCGGGATTAACGCTATGATGAAGATGAGACACCAGTCTTCTTCTAACAGAACAAAAGAAGTCGACTTTATTGACATGATTAAAAAAGCTGGTCTTGATACCAGAGAATTTGATAAAGTTTTAAATATCGAGAAAACAGTTGTCTCTGCTAAAATACCATGTAGCATTACAATTGATACCTCAGAATATGATGATATCTCATTAATCGAGAGTAGTGAAAAGTATCAGGTTGTTGGCGTACTAACTGTCCAATATGGTAACCCACCTGACATACAATTTCTAACTCTACCTTTTACGATCATGGTAGATTGTTTTAAGACAAATGATATGATCGTAGATGGAAACATTATCATAATAAATTATGAGCCAGGAATGAAGATCATAGAACAGAAGTATTATGACGATTCATTTAACGAAAGAACAGTCGATAGATTATTTGAAGGCGGCGTAAAGTACATTACGAATCCTGAAGTATTGACAATGACGATTCATAATCATCTTCCGGAGATCGATCTAGTTCATATTGAGACAATTGTATCAAATATGTTTAGAGACGCTGATGATTCAACAAAACCAGCAAGATTGACAAATTATAAGAACTTCCAGATCCTCGGCCAGAAACGTTTGCCGTTCGTGACTTCTTGGATTTCTGCGCTGAGTTTTGAGAACATTAGTCGAGCTGTTAAAGTTGGCTTACTCGATGGAAAGGACGCAAAATTTGATCCAATTGAACAGATTGTAATGGAGCGATACAACACTGATTGATTTTATACAAGTTGGATCTCTATAGAACTATTGATCCTACTAAGGACAATATAAGGAAGATCTAATCTCCTCTTATTTGTCCAAGCAGAATTCTAATATATTTTTATATTAGAATTCTGCTTACTCTTTTTATTTTTGATTGTTTGAAAAGTCTAAAGGAGAAGAAAAAGAAATATGACGAACAGCAAAAGAAAAGGTGGTGCGATGGAGCGAAACACCGCCAAGATTCTTTCATTTTGGATGTTCGGAGATGAGCACGTTTTAAAGAGAGAACCCACTTCCGGTGGTACAAAACATGTATATTGTGGCGATATCTTTCCAATGAAGCAAATTGGTTGGGCTCATTTCCCATTTCTAATTGAGACGAAAACAGGATACGAAGAACATACCCCAACGTTATGGAAATATACTAAAGTACTAGAGTGGTTTAATAAATCTATCATAGATGGCAAACGACATAATCAGTGGATTATCTTTTTGATTTGTCAATTTAAAAATCAATCAACTTTATTATTCACAAATTATCAGATTGATCTTAATAAGATAGCACCCATTGCGATTATCCCGAATCATATTAATGGAGAAATTCATTGGATTAACGTTTACATTTTTAAGCAGCTAATTAAGCTAAACTTCCAGGATCTGTTCGGTTCTGAAATAAAAAGCAGGTGATGAACTATGAAAAAATCAAAAGATAACAGGGAAAAGTTTGTTTCAGATACAGAAGAAGAACTGAATTGCCAAGATCCAGAAGATCTCGATGAAGAAGATAAAAATTGTTCTACTTGTGCTAATACAGATTGTCCGGCGTACCAGTTCATGTGTCAGCTTTTGATTTGTATAAAACTAGCCGAGCAGATAAACGATAATACAATTTATAATATTCTTCTGACGATCTTTGCAGTTCTTCAACACTACAACACCCATGGGAGTGAACTTGACAAGATTCTAAAAACTTGTCAAGAAGTTTATATAAATATACGCCCAGGAGAAATACTTAGCGCACTTAATTAAAAGAGAGAGGATTTAAAGCGGCTATGAAATACAGTAGCATTCAACCAACGACAACTATTAAGCAGAAAATACAGGTCGATAATAAGACTATTTTCATGCTCTTACCGGATACAAATCTCGATATCTCTCAAGAAATATATAATCTTAACTTTCTACTACACAACTGTGTCGGTCTTGTTTGTCCTAATAAAATAATTACCATTGGGAGAAGGAAGTTTAACGGCAAAGCTCACTTTTATGATATCAAAAAGAAGATGCTGAGTCCTGAATTTGATCAGAAAATTGGCAAAAAGATTAGAGTTCTCAATAGTCTTGTTATCGAGAAAACAAACAAGGAAATTTTATCTCCCACTAGAAAAATAGACAATTATTATTTTTACGATATGTCGGTTTGGAGTCAAGCACTTGAGTACCTTTTAGAGAAATTCTCAGAGCGCGCCGTTGTTCTCCAGCTATTTGACGAATTTACAAGTCTCTATAATCAGATTAAATCTAATAATCCAACATATAATGTAGATTTACTACTTCTCATTAAAAATACTCAAGGAAAACTCTTTAATATCATCTCAAATATCAGAAGTTGGGTCAAAGCTATTAAACTAGATGAGAAGGTCTTTTTTGATAATTACACAATGATTTCTGATTGTGAAGGCACTACATTGCCTATCTTTCATAAGGATAGTGGCAAAACAAAAGTAATTCTTCAGAATCTTTCTAAATTAGAAAAATATATTGAAGTAAACTCTACAGCGGCCGAGATCAATAAATCGCAAGAATTTCCTACCGCTAATGAGAAAACTGAAAGCGAAGTAGAAAAGAAGCAACCCTCGGAAACTGACAGGCAGTCTCCTCCTTCCCCTCCGAGCTTTATTTCATCTTTAGTGAAAAATCTTCAAACCTCCAAACTAACGGCTCATGTTGATGACAAAACGTCAGAAGTCAAAGTTCAACTAAATCGGAAGGACCTGGAGAGAGCTCTTAAATCCTATAAAATTACTGATCCTGATATCGTTACAAATGTACAGATCGCTTTAAATAACTACATCTCGACGACGAAGACGAAGCCTGCTCAAGAGGAAGCAGAAACTCTAGTACTTAAAGCGATTAACTACACTGTCTCAGGTTCCGATATTATTCCAGAAAAATATTTACATAAACCAAGCCTCTTATTTGAAAAACTGAAGCAGATTGATACATATAAGACTCCACTTACTATTCCTGAAACGAACAATCTTATTGAACCTTCTAAATTAATTGACCTGAAGTATACTACTGGTCAGCATCGACAAAAATATGAATTTGAGTCCACTATACACGAAAACGTAACTAAGCTCTTTCAGTCTCTTGAGTCTGTTGGTACAGAATGCCCTGTTAAAGTAAAGAAGATCGAGCACACGGTTGAAGATGATAATCGCGACAGATTCATACATTATAAGGTTACTCTTCAGAATTTAACTGGGGGGAAGAAAGAGCCTTATACCATCGAGTTAAAAGTACCTTCTCCTGTCAACGAAAAGTACTTTAAACTCCATGGCAATAATTATATCATGAGCAACCAGCAGTTTCTTAAACCAGTAACGAAAACAGATAAGAATGAAGTTCGTTTACTCTCTAATTACGGGATTATCAGAGTCGGTTTAGCTAATTTAAAGTTCAACCCAACAGATCTCGCCAAAATCACAAAATATGTACAAATTAAATATCCCAACATCATAAAGAGTATCTCTGAGGAATCTTGTCAATTCTCAGATGGTAGTACAATATATTTTACTGGTGAAACTGTTTATGAATCAGATGAATCGAAAATTCAAATTGATCCGGATAGCGGCAAGCTTCGGGATAATAAATCAAATGAACTATTAAAACAGAATAAGTATGAATTTCTGTTTGAGACTATTCTCGATAAAATTCATACAATAAATCCCGCTGAAAGCTTGACAAAGACCAAGAAAGCTCTACCATACATCTGGATATACCTAGGATCTATAAGACTTCCTCTAGTTCTTTATCTGTGGAGTCAGAAGGGTCTTCTTTCAACATTAAATAGTTTCGGCATCAATTATAGCATTGAAGAGACAAATGAAGGTGAAGAAAACGCTATCTATCTTAAGAGAGCAGATGGAAAATTCTTAAAGATTGTACCGGAAGGATTGAAACAAAACCTCATAGTTAACGCGTTACAGTCCCTTAAACTCAAAGAAGACATTCGAGACTTTGACGATCCACAGGAAATCTACGATTATATTACTCAAACATATGGTAGCAGATCAATCATTCTAATTCGCCTAATTAGTGAGAATTTCGTTGATCCGATCACAAAAGATCTGCTACAGTTTGAGAATATGCCCACAAACTTAGTAGATCTATCTTCTAAGGTAGCAGTTGATCAATTATTAAATAAACAAATTGACTCGCTGTCCGATTTAAAAATTTACAGAGCTCGATTAAGTGAAGTTATTCTGAACATTGTTTACAAGCAGATTAAGCTATCACACAACTATTATCGTAAAAGAGTTCTGGAAGATGATAAGGACGCTATGATCTTCCTAGAACCTGATTACGTAATCAACAATTTATTAACTACGGCAGGAGTATTACAACAGACAGAACCTGTTACACCAGTTACAGAAATCATGTTGAGCAGTCGCGTCATAAAAACTGGAAAAGGTGGAATACCCAACAAAAGAAGTTTCAAGAAAGAGCACAGAAATATCCACCCATCTCAGTATGGTATAATGGGAGCTGTCTCAACACCAGAATATGTTGATGTTGGCTTGACGTGCCATCATACTCTCACACCTATTATCACTAATAAGTATGGTTCATATGGGGCCAAAGATATTAATCAGTTATCTGGTTGGCATGTACTAACACTAGATGAGTCTATAACTCCATTCCAGAATCAAGTTGATAGTGATAGACTTACTCTAGCTAGAACTCACGCCAATCAGGCAACTCCCATTAATAATGCAGAACAACCTCTAGTGTGCACTGGAGCAGAGTTTCTAGTGAGTCAACTAGCTTCCCCGAGATTTGTTCAGAGAGCGAAAAAAGATGGTGTTGTAGTAGATGTTGATCCTGATAAGACAATTACTGTGAAGTACAAAGATGGTACTTTAGAAACATTTGACATCATTCCAAGACTAAGTCGCACAAAGAGAGGATCATACATCGCTCTAAAAATGAATACTTTGGAAGTGGGATCAAAGTTCAAAGCAAATCAAGCAGTCGCGTTCACAAAAAACTTTAATCAGAAAGGTATATACTGCTCTGGAAAAAATCTCACTATCGCTATCATGAACTATCTTGGAATGGGCCACGAAGACTCATATGTGATCTCAAAAGATATAGCTGAAGAGACAACAACAGACGTTATCGAAGAGGTCTCTGCGATTATTCCCCCAAATACTAAAATTCTCCAGCTAGAGAAGACGAAAGGCAAAAAAGTTGAAGCAGGAGATGTATTGGTTGAGTTTTCGTATGATAGCACTCTAGACGAATACATAGACCTTTCTGGTATGAATTCTGATAATACAGAAGATGAATTGTCTTCAAATCTTTATTCAGCTGGAACAAAAAGTATTAAGCTCTTAGCTCCTGAGGGAGAAATTCTTGATATAAAAGTTTTCATCAACAATAAGAATTCGGCAGATGAGCAGATTTTATCATTTCACAAAGAGTTAGTTCAGAAACAGAAGAGACTTATTGCAAAACTTGCATCCGAAATAAAAGACAAAGATCGACAGCTATCTGTTACAGATAATATGAATTTGAGCTTCATTAATATAGGTGATCATAAAGTAAAAGGTAGTCCTTTTAACGGCTGTAGGATAGTTTACTATATCAAAAGGCCTAAAAAGCTCAATATTGGTGACAAAATATCAAATAGATTTGGAGCCAAGGGAGTAATCAGCCATATTTTGGAGACTCCTCCTAAGGGTGATTTTAGCGGCAAAATCGACATTTTCTTGAGCCCAATATCAGTCTTGGGAAGAAAGAATATTGCGCTTCTAAAGGAGCTTTATCTTGGTAAAATTTTCTATCATGCAAATAGAAAACTGGATGAGATGGCCGATGATCCCAAAATAACCAATGATAAAATAGCTAAGTTTATTATTGATTTATATAGTATCACAGGCCCTAAGAAAGTTTCGGAACATATAAAAGAAACAATAAATAGTTACACTGGTAATAAATTAAGACAAGCCATTAAAAATGATGAAATTCATTTGTTCTGTCTTGTTGAGCCTTTTGAAGATATTAAGTTTGAAAATATTAAGTCAGCGGCCGAGTTTCTAAAGATTCCTCTGGAAGAGAAAGTTTATATTCCTGAACTTGATCGGTGGACTGATACAGCAGTCCCAGTCGGAATCTCATATTACATGTTCTTAGAACATTACTCTGATGTTTATGCCAACATTAGAGGTATAGGAAAATATACAAGTCTTACTCGACAGCCAACAAAGCGCAAGTCTCAAGAAGGCGGCCAGAGCATTTCTGGATTGGATCTATACTCCTTCCTCACCTACGATACAAATTCAATTATCACTGAGTTACTCGGAGCTAGAAGTGACGAGCACCAAGCTAAGCGAGAGTTATACAATCAGATTATTGAAACTGGTATCATGCCTGACCTCCCAAAAGAATCAACAAAGAGGGTAGGTGGTACAAAAGACGTCTTCAATCTATATATCAAGGGAATGGGATTGAATATAACTCCCTGATACTCTCAAATTTCATATAGAAATGATTGAGTCAAGAATCGAAATCTCACTTCTCCGAGCGATTCTGATAATTAATTTTTTCGTATAGAAATAATATCATTACAAAACTAAAGAGGAGGAGTACAATGATGATTAAAGTTTTATTTCAAGAGGGCAGGGCTCTCTCCCCCAAGGGGGAGGAGAAAGACGTTGTATTTATTCACTTTTCTAGAAAAATTGATTTTTCTAAGGAGAGAGATCTCCTTGAAAAGATCAATTTATTCAGGAAGGAGAGGTGGGGGGATCTTCCTCCCGTCGTTGATGGAAATCTGAGTAACTTCGACGGCCACAAGGTCGTCGAACTGGTCGTCAACGACGAGGGGAATGAGGTAATGGTGCGGGCTGAGTACGGCAAGTTTTCCTGCTCCAAGTGGAGCAGGAAAAACACAGCACCGATTTCTTCCCCGCCCAAGTGGCGGCGGATTGATTCTCCAAAAAATTTCTGTCGACTCGGAGACTTGATCTCCGACGATATCATCAAAAAGGTATCGTCGGAGATCTCAGCGAAGGAAAAATAACAACACGGGGGGAGAAATCCCCCCTTACAATTTGTTTGTTTTCAGGAGAAAATAAAAATGCCGAAAAATATAAATATAACAAACGTTGATAGTTTGAATATTTCTGATAAATTTAATATAAATCCACCCAGAAAGAAAACGAAACTGATTCACGAGCAGATCTTTGAACAGTACGGGATTGATCCTGAAAAAGTATATACAAATGCAGGCCTGTTAAGGACTCTTCCTCCAGAGTGGATTCCGGAGATTCTTATAGCAAATGTTAACTCTTGCAAGACTCCCAAAACCTACTATAATATAAATCTTCACGATAAATCTATTGCTCTTGGATTTGATACTAGCGAAGATTGTCAGAGGTTCTATGAAGAATTCAATACAAACATGAACAAGACAATTAATTCATTTATAGCGAGTAAAAATGAGAGTCCAAAGAAGTATAATCGTATTATTATCACTGAAGTAACCGTTGATAATCTACAACTAATCATAAGATACTAGAGGCACGTGGGAGGCAAAATGAGGAAAGACATCTCTAAAAATGTAGATTCTCTTATTGAAGAAAATATCGAAGATTTGACAATTGATGTTAGTGAAGACACGACATCTCCGATGTCAATCACGAATTTCAAGCCACAGGAAGAGAATATGATCATTTGTCAGATCTCGCCGGCAAAATTTGATAGTTTGCTAAAAGTGTTAAATGTCTTGGTTCCTGAAAAATCAAGTAATGAAGCATTGGTTATTAAAGATTCGAATATCACACAGAATCTCTCCGGAGCCATTGTTAACGCTAATGTAGAAGACATTTTTGATGGTAAGAAGATAGATCTTCAAATTATAAATCCGAAAAAGTATCTGAAATTGTTTAAGAATTTTAGAAGCAACAATGATATTTTTATCTTAGACGATCCTGATAATTCTAGATTTATTATTACAAGCGGCGAGATCAGATTGTTCCTGCCAAAACAGATAGAGAATTTGGTAGAATCAATCAGTTTGCCGGATCTGTCCAATTGTACAGAAGTTTGTTCAATTAAAGTTGATAAAGCAACCAGAAATATCATTACTGGTCTAGCTAATGAAGCAGATTATATTGATTATCTAATTCAAGATAATCTTCTAAAAGCTATTCATATTCCAGATACAGCGATTTATCTGTTCAGTAATTACATTGGAGATCCAAATGCATCAAAACTAGATGAGACTAACGCTGATTTAGCGTTGCGAAGTATCGCATATTTCCCAATACCAGCAGAAGATTATGAGATCGTAATTGGAAAACAGCCCGATGGATCTTACATCTCTGCAATGATATGCAATACGGGATTTATTAAAGTGAATGTAATTGAATTGCTTGAGATCGCAACAGGAGGAAACATTTTGATATGAATTTGCACAGATCTTTTATACTGGTATTATACTATTTTTTAGCATCTAAACGTGCAAATTCAAGCAATTATTCATTATATTAAGGATGAATGTATTCAAAACGGTTTCTATATACGAGAAGGAGAAATTGAGTGAACAGGATTTAGACAAGCATGATGAAAAGTTGTGCATACTTTGTTCACCAAAAATACAATGGAGGTTAATTGATGATTCAGCCGATTGACAGAAATTCAATCGATGTTGTAGATAATCTACTATTTACACCTGAAAATTATATAGATGATGAAGATTTAGAGATGCATGAAAATTTGATCAAGAATCAGTATATTTACTTCAACGACATGGGGATTAACCTTATAGAAAATATTGATCCAAAATATAGAAACGAAATATTAGCAAATATGCTAAATTATATAAATGACAATTATTTATCTATTGTTGATATGGATAACGCAACGCTACTTCCTCAAAAGCTAAAGGAAGTTGGCAATCATGTATACAATTTTATAGTCATAGATTGCTATAATACTATTTTCCCCAATTTCTTGAACTACACAAATTGCAGTACCTTGGATCATTTTGATTCATTGATTCAGATTAAATTTCGAGGTGATTATTCATTAGTTAAAGCAAATTTAATTAAAATAATCAAAAACATCGTGGACGAGCTACTGAAACTGCAGAGAATTGACGCTACAGTTCAAAAGGATGAGATGTACCAGAGATTGCTATATAAGTTCTCATACTATATAGAACTTGTTGATTTCGGTGATACAGAACTGTTTGTAAATAACTATATGAGACCAATGTTAATAAAAAACTTTGACTCAATTCTCTGGAGAATAACGTAGTTCTTCTCCACGAGAAAGGAAACAACAATGTTGACCGCTATTCTGGAGTTTCTCCTCAGTTGTGTACTCGGTCTTGCAATATTGTTAGTGATTGGTCTGCTAAGTGGTCATATCGCTATAAAAGGCACTTCAAGATACGAAAGATTCGAAAAAACAGCGGAAGAATTTACAAGAGAAAGACTTAAAAATCGCCCACACAGTACAAGAGAAGAGCTTATGGAGTGGCATGAGAAATATCACAAAAAATAAAGTAAAAAGGGGGTAGACAAGTGAAAGAGAATAAAAACTTTCAAAGAGAAAAGCAGTACAGAGAAGAATTGGAAGCTTATCGTTTGCTGAATAAGCAGAAGTCCGACATTGAAAGTAGAATGGATGAGATCAAGAGTCGAATTGCGGCGATGATGCACGAAGACAAAATCAACGACAAAACTGTTGAACTATCCAATGGAGAAGAGTGGACCGTCGCATATCAGACGACAACTAGAACTTCAACTGATTTGAAACTTCTACTTGAGATAGTTGGGCCCAAAGTGTATGATGAAATTATTACTCAAAAGTCTAGCACCTTTATGGTCATTCGAAAAGCCGGAAAGAAGAAGAAGGACATAAATGTTCATACTAAACCGGTAGAAGATGAAGTAATTGTACCTACTGTTCCAAATGGTACAATACTAAGCTAATATTTTATGACGGGAGAGTGAGATGTAAAAGTCTCACTCTCCATTTATTTTTTTATATTTTGATTAAAATAAAAGGAGGATATTGATCAGATGCAGCATTTTGTACCTAAGAAAATCTTCTTTACAAAGGGGGTTGGGCATCATAGAGATGAGCTCCACTCGTTTGAGAGAGCTCTTAGAGCAGCTGGTATTGAGAAGTGTAATCTTGTTACTGTTTCAAGTATCTTTCCTCCAAACTGTAAAATCATTTCCAGAACGCAGGGACTTAAATGTCTTATACCAGGGGCAATTACATATTGCGTAATGAGTAGAAATTGTAGTAACGAAAATAAACGTCTTCTCGCAGCATCTGTAGGTTGTGCAATTCCCGCAGATAAAAATTCTTATGGTTACATTAGTGAACATCACTCTTTTGGTCAATCGGCCAAGATAGCGGGAGATTATGCAGAAGATTTAGCAGCCGCAATGTTAGCTTCAACACTTGGTGTTGAGTTCAATATTGACGACAGCTGGGATGAGAGAAAAGAAATCTTCAAAATTAGTGGAAAAATAGTAGCTACAAGAAACGTTACTCAAGCTGCATACGTATGGAATGGAGGATACACTTCTGTAATAGCGGCCGCTGTATTTCTTCTATAATTTCGTTATCAGGAGATAATTATTTGTCATCATGCGACTTACAAAACCAAAATTCCAAATATTAGCCGCGAGTTTCATTGAAAATCTTCATCACAGCTATGACAAATCGGAGCTCTTAATAGAAGAAGCTGGAAGAGTCTGCTACAAATCAGAAGACAAAATCACAGAAAATTCTCACATAATATTTCTAAAATCTCTAGAAGCAAGAAACCATCTCTCTGTTTTTGAACATTCTTGGTCTTACAGATTCTATCCTCGTACTCTCATAGATTATTATCCATATCTGTACTTTTTAGAGGTAAATAATGGTGTTCTTGTTGCAGGAAATCAAAGAGCATTTAAAGAGTGGTCATATAAGGCAAAAGATACTTATGTTCAATTAGAAAATAATGAGATTCAAAAAATAATCTACGAAAATAAAAGATGGGATTTGTTAGCGGCGACTGTCAAAATAGTAGCTGACAGAGGTGTTTCGCACGAATTAGTGAGACATCGGCTAGCTTCATATTCGCAAGAATCTACGAGATATAATAATTATTCAAAAGATAAATTTGGGAAACATTTGACATTTATCATTCCTTCGTGGTGTCGAATACCTTCAGGGGAGTATCAGATCGATTATTCAGATGGAGATAGACCTAAACTGATTAATTCAGAAGTCTCTTTTCTGGACTACACGATTGCAGAAATCACATGGTTCTGGAATTGTGTGAGGTGTGAAAAAGACTATTTAGAACTTATAGCTCTTGGCTGGACTCCCCAACAGGCCAGAGTTGTATTAAATCATTCTCTCAAAACAGAAATTGTTATAACTGCAAACTTACAGGAGTGGAAGCATATTTTTGACTTGAGAGCTTTAGGAACAACTGGAAACCCTCATCCTCAAATGATAGAGATTATGCTTCCTCTTCATGAAAGATTTCAATTAATGTTTCCCGATGTATTCTCTACGAGCTAAAAAATTAGGTGAAAACAGAAATTGTTAATGATTTAAACCGACGAGATCAAGTTAAAGATCTCGCCGGTTTTTTAACTTTTACAATTTCTATATAGAAATAATACTTTCAACATCAATCTTTTTATTTAGGAGGTAAAAATGTCGAATCAAAAAGCAGTAGTTATGGGTTTATCCGGAGGAATGGACAGCGCAACTGTTCTCGGTTATTACTATAACCAGGGTTACAAAATTTATCCTCTATTTTTCTACTATGGATCAAAGCACAATAGATACGAACAACAAATGGCAATTAAGTTGAGTCAGTATTTCAAGACTGAACCTCTTAAAATTGTTAATCTGGATTTTATTAGTAAACTCTTCAAATCGAACCTCTTACAGGGACAAGGAGAAATTCCAGAAGGATATTATACCGATAGTAACATGGCTCTGACAGTTGTTCCTGGAAGGAATTGTATTTTTATTGCAATCATGGCAGGATACGCTGAATCTGTTGGAGCTGAAATTGTTGCTGTTGGAACCCATATGGGTGATCATTCTATATACCCCGATTGTCGTCCATCCTTCATCAACGCCATAAATACAGCAATTCAACAAAGTTCAGAGTACAAAGTTCGTATCGAAACACCCATTCAGATGCTTAACAAAACTGGTATTCTTCGAATGGGCTATAGCTTTGACACTCCTGTTCCGTATGAATACACCAGAACTTGCTACAAAGATCAAGAATTAAGCTGTGGTAAATGTGGCAGCTGTACTGAAAGATTAGAAGCATTTCAGAATATAGGAATAAAAGATCCAATTCAGTATCAAAAGTAACTTAAACTAGGATAAACGTCAAAATCTCGTTATAAGATCTTGCCGCTTTAAAAGGAGGAAAAAATATGAATCTAGGACAACGTATCTGGAAGAAGTATTCAGCTAAAAAAGAAATCGATGAAGAAATAAAGGAAATTGAAGCAATTATTGATCAAATAAGTCAAAATGAAAAACCTATTCCAGAGATAAATCTCAACTTAAAACTCAATATAGTTTATAAAGAATTAGAAACATATATTAAAAATGTTGATGAAAAACTATTTGAAATTCGGAAGAAATATTTTGAACCAAACGGATTATATTTCAGCATAAACATTTGTAAAACTGAATTAAATGATTATGGTTACATCAGTGTTGATTCAGGAGGAGACACAATTAATCAGCTTGAATTTGATTTTGTCAAAAATAATTCTGAAAAAATCGAATACAGCATTTGTGATGAGTTATTTTATAAATGGGAAGAGTATCTTTTAGATAATCTTCTAGACACTGTAAACATCAATAAATTAGCAATGTTTCTTGGTGCACTGTGGTATGTTAATGATTATGGAGATAAAAATTTCAAAGTAATAGAGACAAACAGAGACACATAGACACATAATATATCTATAATACTTTATAGAGGATAGAGAAAAACTATGATTAAATGGATTTGGGCTTCAGCTTATATATTAAGCATTTTATTAGCTAATGTATTCGTTGATTATTTTGGAATTGTGAAAGTTGCAGGACTTGTCTTTCCAGCTGGTGTTGTTTGGGTAGGACTCACATTCTCATTCAGAGACTTCGCTCAACGACACTGGGGGACATGGAAAATTTGGATATTCATATCCATAGCAACAGTTATAACATTGTTTATGAACTGGCATATAGCATTAGCTTCTGTATCTGCATTTTTAATAGCAGAAACTGTTGATTGGTTAATATTCACTATCACTAAGAAAGATTTTATCCACAGAATCTGGATCTCGAATACAATTTCGACTCCACTAGATTCAATGATATTTGTAGTGCTAGCTTTTGGTTGGCAGTGGGATGCAATCTGGGGGCAAGCATTGATCAAATATATTAGCAGTTTAGCTGTAATACCAGTAATCTGGTACTTCAATAGCAGAAGAGAAGCAAAAAAGATACAAGTATGATGTTTTTAATAAAGAAAAACCATAGTGAGAAGAGACACTTATGCTGATAAAAAATTATCCGATAAAGAACAAAAGAAGAACTCTTGAAGTCGATATTGAAATAACACATGTATCATGGGGAAATGATAGCATTGGTTGGTATGAATATGGGAGCCAGAGAGGTTATGACCATCGGCCAGATTATATTGAAGATTTTGATATCGGAGAGATCTATTATGAGAATAAGATAATCCATCACAAAAAATTTCGCAAGTGGTTGTGTAAACTTCTAGAAAATGATGATGAATTAATTAAAGAAATTGAAAAGTTAGACAAAGAAGAAGCAGAAGATGCTAAACTAGCAAGTTTACTTTGAATCAAAATATTGCAACAATAACAACATTTGAAGGAGAAGATCCAAATCGGCGAGATCTAGTAAAAGATCTCGCCGATTTTATTTTTTTAACATTTTCATATAGAAATAACTTTCTTCAGAAGCGAGAGTCTCACATCCCCGGGAGTGTGAGAGACAGCTCAGTCGATCGTTTCCCCCTACCCGTGCGTGGTTCCTCATCACCTGGATCAAATTGCCAGGGAGGAACCTCACGCCAAAAACGGGAGGGTAAGACAGAGAGAGGAAGTCTCGCTTCTTCTTTTTTAGTTATTTTTAAGGAGAAACTTATAAGACAATGGATGGTTGATCCAAAATTCAGCGGCCAGATCTTTTACAGATCTGGACAATTTTTATCTTTATAACAAGGAGTAGAAATGAAGAAAGTGATACTTCAAGAAATCAAAAACTTAATTCAAAAAT
>Ga0116166_1000205_pt1 | contig 58516 bp, 48 predicted proteins | sample AD_JPNMR2_MetaG_FD_89884 | JGI IMG/M metagenome (GOLD analysis project Ga0116166, IMG submission 89884) | Active sludge microbial communities of municipal wastewater-treating anaerobic digesters from Japan - AD_JPNMR2_MetaG | ecosystem: Engineered > Bioreactor > Anaerobic > Digestate | place...
CGAGATTCAAAAGTCAAAGTATATGAAGAGGGATGAACGCGATCATCCGCGCCGCTCTCTTCGACCTCGGGGGAACCCTGATGTATTCGCGCGAACCGTGGGAGCCCATCCTCGATCGCGGCTACCAGGCCCTCGCCCAATCCCTCTGCGAGCAGGGATTTGACCTCGACTGCGCCGACCTGCCCAAAACCGTCCGCTACCACCTCGACCGATACTTCGCCCGCCGCGACGAAGACCTCTTCGAGACCACCTACCTCGCCGTCCTGCGCGAACTGCTGATCGAGCGAGGCCATCCCAACGTTGACGACAAAGTCATCCGCCGCGCGCTCGACGCCTTCTACGCGCACACGCAGCCCAACTGGACGCTGGAGGAAGACGCCGCCCTCATGCTCCGCACGCTCGAAGCGGGCGGCTACCGCCTCGGACTCGTCTCCAACGCGGGCGACAACCAGGACGTCTTCCAGCTCGTCGAACGCTTCGGCATCGAGCCGTTCTTCGACTTCATCCTGACCTCGGCGGCCTGTTCCTACCGCAAACCGCATCCGCGCATCTTTGAACTCGCGATGGCGCACTGGAACATCCCCGCGCGCGAGATCGTGATGGTCGGCGACAGCCTCGAAGCGGACATCCGCGGCGCGCAGCGCCTCGGCATCTTCGCCGTCTGGATCAAGCGACGCGTCTCGAAGACCGCGAACCGCCGCGGCGTCCAGCCCGACGCGGAGATCGAATCGCTGGCCGAACTCCCCGCGCTGCTCCGTCGCGTCTCAAGTTGACGCCCCGCAAACCCATTTCGGGATGGTAGAATCGCCTTATGCCCGACCTCTTCGACCACGCCATGCAGGAGCGCATGAAAACCGAAGCCCCGCTGGCGGCCCGTATGCGCCCGCGCACGCTGGACGAATTTGTAGGACAGGAACACATCGTCGGCGAGGGCAAACTGCTGCGCCGCGCCATCGAAGCCGACCGACTCTTCTCGTCCATCATCCTCTTCGGCCCGCCTGGCTCTGGCAAGACCACCCTCGCGCAAGTCATCGCCAACACCACACGGAGTCACTTCGTCACCATCTCGGCAATTTTGGCGGGCAAAGCCGACCTGCGCGTCGTCGTGGATGAAGCCGTCGAGCGGCGCCGCCTGCACAACCTCCGCACCATCCTCTTCGTGGACGAAGTCCACCGCTGGAACAAAGCCCAGCAGGACGCGCTCCTGCCCCACGTCGAGAGCGGCGTGATCACCCTCATCGGCGCGACCACCGAAAACCCATACTTCGAAGTCATCAAAGCGCTCATCTCGCGCTCGCGCGTCTTCCAACTGCGGAATCTGAATCAGGAAGAGACGGGCATCCTGCTCGACCGCGCCCTGGCGAACAAAGAACGCGGCTACGGGAACAAGCGCGTCATCCTCGACCCCGAAGCGCGCGCCCACCTTTGCGAAGTCGCGGGCGGGGACGCGCGCAACGCCCTCAACGCCCTCGAACTCGCGGTGGAGTCGACTCCCCCCAGCGCGGACGGCGCGATCCGCGTCACGCTCGAGGTCGCGCAGGAATCCATCCAGCGCCGCGCCGCGCTCTACGACAAGGACGGCGACGCGCACTACGACACGATCAGCGCGTTCATCAAGTCTGTGCGCGGAAGCGATCCAGACGCGGCCTTGTACTGGCTGGCAAAGATGCTTTACGCGGGCGAAGACCCGAAGTTCATCCTGCGCCGTTTGGTCATCCTCGCGGGCGAAGACATCGGCCTCGCCGACCCGATGGCGCTCGTGGTGACGGCCTCGGCAGTCCAGGCTTTCGAGTTCGTCGGCCTGCCCGAGGGGATTTATCCCATCGTCGAGGCGACGTTGTACCTCGCCACCGCGCCCAAGTCCAACAGCGCGGGCGCATACTTCAAAGCGATGAAGAAACTCGAAGAGGAGGGACAGGTCTCCGTGCCGCGTCATCTGATGGACGGGAATCGCGACGCGGCCGCCATGGGTCACGGCAAGGACTACGTCTATCCGCATGACCATGCGGGGCATTTCATCCCGCAGCAATACCTGCCGAAACGCCTGCTCGGGACATATTTCTACAGTCCCTCGGGCGAGGGGTATGAAGCGCAAGTGGCGGCGCGCCTCGAAATGTGGCGCGAGGCGCAGAGAAAGGCGCTGGGAATCGAAAAGCACATCGAAGCCCCTGAATTAAGTGAAGAGCAAATCCACGAAATAAAACGGAAAATCAAATAACATGCCTCTGCTGCTTCTCATCCGTCACGGCGAAAACGATTACACCAAAAAGGGAAAACTCGCGGGACGCATTAGCGGCGTCCACCTGAACGAGCGCGGACGCGAACAAGCTCAGGCGTTGGGCGAGGCGTTCAAGGACGTCCGCGTCGCGGCGGTCTACTCCAGCCCGCTGGAACGCGCCGTCGAGACGGCGACCCCGATCGCCGAGGCGCGCGGCCTCCCCGTCCAGATCGAGGCGGGGCTGCTCGAGTCGGACGTCGGGCAGTGGCAGGGACGCGCCTGGCGGTCGCTGCGTCGGATGAAGATCTGGGAGACCGTTCAGCGCGCGCCGTCTCGTTTCCGTTTCCCCGAAGGCGAATCGTTTCTGGAGATGCAGGGCCGCGTCGCCGCCGCGCTGGACGCCGTCCTGCGGAAACACAAACCAAAGGAGATCGTCGTCTGCGTCTTCCACGCCGACCCGATCAAACTGGCCGTGGCCCACTACCTCGGTCTGCCGCTCGACCGCTTTCAACGGCTGGGATGCGACACGGGTTCGGTCAGCGCGTTGCAAATCGGCGGGACGGGGGCCAGCCTGGTCAAACTCAACCAGCGCCCGCCGTTCGATTTCCTGTGAGGCGGCTCGGCGCGCCCCGCCTACCGCCACAACTTCGCCAACTCGTCGAGGGCGTTGTAATACGGCAAAATGCTGGGGATGAAGTGCCGCTCGTCTCTCGCGTGCGGACCGACGCCCGACTGCCCCCACACGACTCCCTGCCCGCTCGGAGCGAAACGCGCGCTCGTGCCTGGCAGCTTCCTCCCGACTCTCGCCTCGACTCCTCCCCCCGTCCGTTTGACCGCTTCGAGCAGCGCTTTCAAGGCTGGATTTTCCGCGTCGCAGGCCACGCCGTTTTCCATCACCGAGAAGCGCGCTTCCAACCCGTTCTCCGCGCAATAGGCTTCGACTAAAGATCGGAGGCCGAGGAGGTCGTCCTGCGGGATGGAGCGGATCTCGACGCCGAGAATCCCCTCCCCCGCGGCGACGTTGTACACGCCCGTCGTGCCGACATTAATGAACGGGAACCTGGCCTGCGACTGCCAGCCGTCGGACGATTTCAGCGTAAGATGACTGGCAAAGATTTCGTTCAACGCCGAACGCGCCGCGATCAACTTCTCGCTCAAGTCGCCCGTCCCCGCCACGCCGCTGTGACCTTTCGCGCCGCGCGCGACCACGTCGAAGCGCATGATGCCGCGATTCTCCACGCAGACTTCGCCGAGGAGCTCGTCGCCTTTTTCGCCCGTCCGCTCGCCCGCGATCAAAAGGGACGGGGTCAAGTCCAATTCCTTCAAGACGAACGGCGTGCCCCACGCTTCTGCTTCGCCGTTCTCTTCGTTGCCGACCAGCAACAGGGCGAGATTCGGTAAAGTCCCTCTCTCGAAGCCTGAGTCTTCCATCCTGGCTACACGCAGAGCGTCCTTCATCCAAACCAGATATGTGGCGACGACGGTTTTCATATCCGCCGAGCCGCGCCCCCAAAGGTAATCGCCTTCGACGCGCGGGGTGAACTGGGAGTCGTCGGGATCGGGTTCGACAACATCGAAATGGCCTGTAAGCAAGATTGGTGATTGGTAATTGGTAATTGGAGATTGGCCGCTGACAGGTTTGGGGAATTGTGCGTAGACGGCGGGATATTTGCCGTTGAAGAATTTGACTTCGAGGCCTGCGCTGCGGAGATAGTCGTCAATCAACGAGGCGGCGCGGTGGACTTCGTCCAGCCGTTCGTTCGGGCAGGCGGTGACGGACGGGATGCGGATCAACTGCCGCGCCAAGTCCAGGATCTCGGATGTCTTATCGGGATAGGAGATTTCGATCACGGCCTGAGTCCGCGGGAGGAACGGGATGGGCGGCTTTTGGGATGCCGCAAGGCCATCCCCTGCGCGGGCGGCTTCGCGGCCGCGTTGAATGAATTCGCCGATCTTGGCCGCGTCCGCGCCGAGGGAGGGGTAATCGGAGGCGATGCGTTCCACGTCCGATTTCACCTGCGCCTCACGCTCGTAGAACAATTCCTTGAGAAGGCTCAGCGGCGCTTCGTCCCCGCCGAGTTCGGCCTGCAATCGGGCGCGGATCTTCTCGGCGGTGTTGCGTCCGCCCTCGGACATCTCGACGAGGGGATGGAGGTCATCCCACAGGTTGAGAGCCTCCGCCAGCGGCTTGACCTCGTCCAGCGTCCACTTGAGGAAGGCGCGCACGGAGACGGGTTTGCCCGTCAGCGGGTTCTCGATCTCGGCGCGCAGGCCGAATTGCGCGGCGAGCCGTTCGTTGGCGCGGGCGCGGCTGATGTCTTCGCGGTCGTAGCGGAAGGAACGCGCAAAGCGGGGGTCGGCGTAGACGCGGAGGAGCAGGAGATGTTTGAGGGTCAGGTTGGCGATGTCGAGGTCGAGACTGTGACCGCCTTCGTCGGTGCGGACTTCGACGCGTCCCATCGGGAGGTTGATGCGCGCCATCAGGTTCTGTTTTTCGATCTGCAGGGCCATCTCCTCGGGCGGAGTCGCCTCGCCGACGGCGAACAAGCCTCGGGCGTAGAGGGAAGCGAGCTGGTCGCTCGTCGTGGAGATGATGCGTTCGACGGGTTCGGCGAACGAGCGGGCGCGGACGGGAGTCCAGTTGTTGTTCCCGAAGCGGACGCCGCGCCGCACGAGGTCGTAGGAGATTTGCAGGTAATCGTCGTAGGAGCGGTAGAGGTCGGGCAGGTCAATGGCGGAGGGATTTGGGAAGGTCAGGTTGCGGATCGAGTCGAACTCGGTCAGGGCGACGACGGCGCGTCCGTCTCGCACCTGCGCCTGCATGGGCGTGGACGCGCTGGCCGCGATGAAGAGACAGGCGAAGGCGCGCAGGAGGCGCGAAGCGGTGATGTAGAATTCGGACTTGAAGCCGTCGAGGTGACGGTCGCCGCGCTCGCTGGAGGGCAGGTGCATGAAGTCCCAGGCGAAGAGTGGGTCGGGCAGGGACAGGTTGGAGTGGATACCCGTGGTGGCGAGGGTGTCGCCGTAGAGGTCCACGCATTTTTCGAGATAGCGGCGTTTGGCGATGGGCCATTCCCCAGGGATGGAGTCGTGACCGATGGCGGTGAGGAAGAGCAGGTTGCCGTGCCAGTAGTGCAGACGCTCGCCGAAGTTGAGGCCAGCGCGGTGCAGCGCGTTGACGAGGGCGGCTTCCATCAGGCGCGTTTCGTAGATGGCGCCGCGCGGACTGTAGTAGGGACGCGTCGCCCATTCGATCATCCAGTGAAAGACTTCGAGCTGGCTGAACTGCGCCTGCCAGGCGGGGATGCACTCGGCGCGCAGGTAGTCCACAAAGGACTGCTGGCTGGGTCCCGCGCCGACGGTGAGCAGCGGACGCAGGTCGGCGTTGAGGAGGTTCCATTCCTGCTCGAAGCCGTTGAGTCCGCCAGAAGGCTTTTCTTTGACGGCTTGTTCGACGGCGAGGAGGTATTTGTCGGCGAATTGGGAGAGGGAGGAGGGCATGGGGGGGATTGGGGGGTGGTGGTTGGGGGTTGGAGGTTGGAGGTTGGAAATTGGTAATTGGAGATTGGTAAGTGGTAATTGGAGATTGGAGATTGGTGGTTGGAGGGTGGAGATTGGAGATTGGAGATTGGTGGTTGGAGGGTGGAGATTGGTGGTTGGAGGTTGGAGGTTCGTGGTTGGAGAGTGGAGATTGGGGGATGGTGGTTGGTAAGTGGTAATTGGAGGTTGGAGGTTGGGGTGTTTTGTTGAGCGATTATACAGAGAAATTCCAAAATTTGCCCCTTTTGGATTCGATTTCATGCTATACTCCCGCCCATCACGAGGAAAGTTTGCCAGTTGACCTTCCCCGAAACCGTCCACCCATTTTTGTGACCACAGGAGGCTGAAATGACCGTGAAGTTCAATGTCGTCGAGCGCGGCAATCCGTCGAATCCAGCCGCGCCCAAGAAGTTCTACCCGTCCATTAAATCGAGCGGGCGCAGAACCCTGCGGCAAATGGCGGAGAGGATTTCGCAAATCTCCACCGTCTCCAGCACGGATACGATGGCTGTGCTGGAGGCCCTGCTGACCACCATCCCGCAGGAGTTGGCCGCGGGGAATATCGTGGAGTTGGGCGATTTCGGCAATTTCTGGCTGAAGAGTAATTCGGAAGGTTCAGATGTCGCTGAGGCCGTGCGCGCCAACAGCATCAACACCATCCTACCTCGCTTTATCCCTGGCAAGGAATTCAAGAAGATTTTGAATTCCATTGAGTTCGAGAAGGTATAAACACTTCTAAATGTTTTTCCCAAGACTTCTAAATGTTTTACTAAAGACATTTAGAAGTCTTTGTTTTCCCATTAGGGAAGGTTTGGCGGAAAAGCCAAATTTGACATGCTATAATTTCGGCGCGGAGATGCCAAACTTTCATGGATAAGAGAAGAAAAAAACTTCTAAAAATTTCAGAACCACAAATGGGTTATGCTCTTGACTTTAGAAATACGCGAGTAAAGGCGAAACCATTTATTAAGTGGGCAGGAGGAAAGTCTCAACTCCTGCCTGATATGTCCAAACTGTTTCCACCCAAAGACCAAATTAGAAGATATTTCGAGCCTTTTCTTGGTGGAGCGGCTGTATTCTTTTATTTGCAACATCCAAGATCGTTTCTTTCGGACAGCAATAAAGAACTTGTAGAGTTGTATCAAGTGGTTCAGAAGAATGTTGAGGAACTAATCACTGCCTTGAAAGTTCATAGAAATGATCCCAATTATTTTTATGAAATTCGCGCACTTTCACCATTAGACTTGACACCTGTACAGCGGGCGGCAAGATTTATCTACTTAAATAAAACTTGTTTCAATGGCTTGTACCGTGTAAACAGCAAAGGCGAATTCAATGTGCCCTTTGGAAAATACAAAAATCCAAACATTTGTGATGAAGAGGGTTTGCGCGCTGCTAGTTTGGCATTACGGCACGCCAAAATAACAACTAATGATTTTGAATCAATTTTGTCGAGAGCCAAACCTACAGATTTTATTTATTTTGACCCTCCCTACCATCCAATAAATAAGACTTCAAGTTTTACTTCGTACACTTCTGATAAATTTAGTGATGACGAACAAAAACGTTTAGCATGTGTTTATAGAGAACTGGCTAATCGTGGCTGTTTCGTGATGTTGAGCAATTCAGATACGCCCTTGATTAGAGAACTATACAAAGATTTCTATATTAATGAAATTCAAGCAAGTCGAGCGATTAACAGTAAGCCTGAAGGTCGCGGCAAAATTACTGAATTGCTAGTTATCAACTACTACTGGACAAAAAAATGAAGACTCGAAAACAATACATTCCGACGTTGAATTATTGGCACTCTATGTTCTTGAATCCATCTTTTGGTGGAAGATGGACAATTGAAAATAGGATTCCTGTTTCTGAAATCAAAATAGATAAATCTCTTTTTTCATTTCAGAACGAAGTTAGCGAGGGCCAAGTAGATTCAATGGTCGAAGAATTCAATATCGAATACTGGATACCAATAACGGTTAATCCCGAATATTTTCTTTTGGATGGTCAACATAGGTTGCAAACTGTGAAACGACTGGGACTGAAATATATTGATGTCATTGTGGATCATGGAGACGTAGAAACGACGGGTTCCAAAAGGAGTTGCTATGGCTAGGGCAAATGATGTTGCGTGGGAAACTTACATTCGCGAAACCAAAATCAGACTCAATGGTCAGTCGTATATAATTGATGCTAAAAACTTGAAAAAGGTAACGCAACGCGAACCGCGCTTAATGGCAAAGGTTGACGATCCAGAACAACTGCCAAACGTATTGCGCGAGGCAGGGTATTCCTTGTTGGCAGTTACAAACGGCAGTTACTTGGTTTTTCAGGGAGATGTTTTTATACCTGTCCCCGATTGTTCCATTGAATCTGTTTACAACCCCCGAACAGACTTCCCCCTAGAAACCATAGGCAGAGGAACAGGAGAAGCAGAATATCTTGACAACGCTTTCAATACTGGCTTGCTTTCTGATTTTACAGGAAGTGGGGTTTTGTATTTGACAATTCGAGGACGGGAAAGAACCAAACGATTTAACTTTTTGATTGGTGCAAGTAACATGGAAATAAGCGTCAATGGTGTTCAAATTGAGGTAGATGCTGGCTATGAGAGTGAAAATGATATTGTGCTTGTAGAAGGCAAAATTGGAAACCGTAGCCATTTCAATATTCGGCAACTTTATTACCCGTTCCGACATTTCTCTCAACTTGTCCCGCACAAGAATGTGCGAACGGTATTCTTTTCCTATGATTTGAGCCGCGCCACTTATTCTTTGTACGAATTTGGTTTTGAAAATCCAGAAATCTTTGACTCGATATACCCCATCAAATGTTGTGTCTATTCTCTGGCGATGCCACAGGCTTATGCCGTCGAAGAATTGTTCGACAGGAATTTTGAAATTGAAAACAACATTGTGCCTCAGGCAGACGATCTAAACAAGATTCTTGAACTTCTGACTCTCATTAATAGCGGACAAAACACTGTAACTGAAATTGCCGATCATTTTGTGTTTGACGTGAGACAAAGTAATTACTACGGAGAAGCGGCAGAATTTTTAGGTTTGATTACCCGTAATCGTGGCGTCTTTGAGTTAACTGAACGAGGTCTTCAATTTGTCTCAACAGAACCAAGCCGCCAACAACTTTACATCGCAAAACTGGTGATAAATACTTGGTTTTTCAAGGAACTACTACACAGGGCGAGAAGAAAAGGATTCTTCACTGTGTCAGATATACGTGCCTTGATTGAGGCTGTTGAAAAAGAAAGTGGCGATAAAAGATACACCCAATCTACCATCGGCAGAAGAATGAGCACCATCATTTCTTGGATAAAATGGATAAGCGAAGAATTCAAATCTATTGCGATTGAGGATGATAAATTTATTTTAAAATAACCCTGACTGAATTCCCTTCTCTGCAAATGGAGGTCGCTTCGGGGTGGGGGAGGGTGTCCGTGCGGCAAAGCGCGGGCTTGATTTGCAAGAAACGAAATCTGCTCCAAGACTGTGAAAGAGGAAAGAACCCATTTCTTTCCTCTTTCTTCTTTCTTCTCTCCTCTCTACTTCTTCAACCCCTCCAACCCCTCCATCAACCTCCCAAACGCGCCCTCCGTCCGCTCGACGGGCGTGGCGTACGAGAAGCGGATCCAATCGCCGCCGAAGGGAGAGAAGAACGCGCCAGGGACGATGGCGACGCCGTGGTTTTCGGCGAGATATTGTCCGAGCGGCTCGCTGTCCGCCCAGCCTTTTACCCGCAGGAATTCGCCGACGTTGACGAAGGCATAATAGCCTTTGCCAATGATGTGCTGGAGTCCGCTCTCGGACAGGAGTTTTTTCAACACGACGCGGCTGGCGTTGGTCGGCTCGACGACGCCCCGCGCGGCTTCGGCGAATCCCATCTCGTAGGCGGCCATCGCCACAGCCAGCGAATAGAACGACGGCATGACGGTGTGCGAGGCCCGCGCCGTGATGAACTTGACCACGCTCTCGTCCGCCAGCAGGTGGCAGTTGCGGACGTTCGACGCGCCCAGCGACTTCGTGATCCCGTCCAGGAACATGATCCGTTTGCGCTCCTCGGACGTGAAGAATTTCAGGAAAGAATTCAAGTCCATCGGCGACTCGTCGGTCACATAGTGGTACATCCAATCGAACAGGACGAAGGCGACTCCCGCTTCGAGGGCGGACTTGGCGAGCGAGACCTGCTTCTCGACGGCGACGGTCGAGCCAGTGGGATTGTCGGGATTGGTGACGACGAGGCCCGCGACCTTCCGTCCCCTCGCCTCGGCAAACTGGACGCTAGCGCGGATCGCGTCTTCGGAATACGCCCAACCCTGCGCGGGGTCGCCAGGCGTCCACAATACGTTTGCGCCGACGCCGTACGGCCCCCAGTTGTACGAGATCCACGGGACACGCGAGACCATCACCGCGTCGCCCGTCCGCCCGTAGCCCAACGCAAGCATGGCTTGGTACGCCTTGACGAGCGCGTCGCGTCCGCCCGCAGTCCCCAGCACGTTGACAGGCCCCCATCCCGACGAAGGATCCAACTTCCAATACTGCTCGACGACGGATTTCCGATACGCGTCCGTGCCGAAGGGCATATCGTACGCCGTCCCGCGCTCGATCTGAAGCTGCGCGGCGCGCTCCAGAATCGTCTTCGGAACGCCAGGCAGCGACGCACCGCCGTCGCCCTGCGAAGCGTCGAAGGTCGGCGCGCCTGGATTCCTCTCCGCATAGACCTTCAGCGACTTGTTGATCAGGAACATGCGCGAAGGCGGGATGTCCGTCATCTCTCGCAAATGTCTGCTGACGGGGACGAGATTCTTCTCGTCAACCGCGAAAACGGGAGTGGCGTTGGAAATCATGGTGTTATCCTTTCCCCCTCCCCCATTTTCGCATTTTGAAAATAGGAGAGGGCCGAGGAGGGGGTACAAAAACGCCCCGACAATTCGGGGCGTTGGTCGGATGAATTAAGCCTGCTCCTGCTTGAAAAAGCGCCAACGTCCCTGCCCGCGATCGGCGAGGGGATTATTGTCGTTGGCGTTGACGGTCAACTGGCTGAACATTGGGCGCAAGGATACCACCGCGAGGGAGGCGCGTCAAGAAATTCCGAGAGAAGGAGCATGGCTAGCAAAGTCTGAGGATTTTCATCGCGAATGCCGCGAATTTGCGAATGACGCGAAAAAGCCCAAGAAAATTCGCGAAATTCGCCCATTCGCGCTATTCGCGTTCCATTTCGGCTAACTTGTCAAGCGATTTTGCCACTGCCATAGAGAGAAGGAGCGGGTGATTGCCGTGCTCAATTGAACCGCAAAGCCCGCGAAGGCCGCGAAGAAACCCTATTATGCTTCGCGCTCGTTGCGGCAAATTTTGACGGCACGGCTAAATCCCGTCGAACAGGTCGCCGAGGCGTTTGAAGTTCCCGTCCACGGGCGGCCAGGCGCGCATGTAATCTTCGTGTTCGCCGAAGACGCGCGTCACAAAGCCCATCAGCCCGCGCCGCATCTGTCCCCCGCCCTGCGATGAGTGGCAGGCTCCCGCCTCCTGCTTGATCTCCGCGACCGAGCGAATGTCCAACCGCACATGGACGGGGAAGTCCACGTCCGCCAATTCCTTTAGATTGATGTCGCCGTTGCGTCCCCACTTGGCGGGGTCCTTTCCGAAGATCGGCATGACGCGCGTCATCACTTTCAGGAACCAGCGCGGGAAGACCTGAAAGTAGAGAACTCTCGGCTGGAACGGCGCGCCCGCTTCGGGGTGGAAGGAGGCGTCGTTCGCCTTTTCGAACGCGAGCACAGTCGCCTTGTGGATGTGGATGTGGTCGGGATGTTTGTATCCGCCAATCGGGTCGAAGGTCAGGACGACGTCGGGTTTGAGTTCGCGGATGACCTTGACGACGCGTCCCGCCACCTCGTCGAGTGGATGGTTGATCTGCGCCTCGGGATGTTTGTTGTCGTCGGAGCCTGGCATGCCCGAGTCGCGGTAGCCGAGATAGATGACGTCCTTCAAACCGAGATGCGACGCGGCGCAATCGAGTTCGGCGGAACGCAGCGAGGCGGTATCTTTAAAACCGCGCAGGCTTTCCTCGTCCACGGTCCCCGCTTCGCCGCGCGTGGCGCAGGCAAGATAGGTGTCGTAACCGCGCCTGGCGTACAACGCCAGCGTCCCGCCGAGTCCGAACGACTCGTCGTCGGGATGAGCCAAAACTGCAAGAATTGTTTTTGTCATGTTTCCTCGTATAATGATTGTCTGTCCGTTAGACATCGCATCCAGAATAAATTTTACAGGAGCAAAATGAAATTCGAAACTCTAGCCATCCATGCAGGGCAGGAGCCCGACCCCAACAACGGCGCGGTGATGACGCCCGTCTACTTCACGTCCACCTACAAGCAGGACGGCGTCGGCAGGCCGCGCCAGGGATATGAATATTCGCGCACGATGAATCCCACGCGCAAATCCTTGCAGGATTGTCTTGCCGCGCTCGAGGGCGGGAACTTCGGGCTGGCCTTCGCCTCGGGACTGGCCGCCACCGACACCGTCCTCCGCCTGCTCGACTCGGGCGCGCACGTCCTGGCGGGGAACGACGTGTACGGCGGGACCTTCCGTCTCTTCGACAAAGTGCTGCGCCGCTTCTCCCTCGACTTCACGTTTGCCGACACGACCGACCCCGAATCGGTCGCCGACGCGTTGACCCCGTCCACGCGGCTGGTCTGGCTCGAGACGCCGACCAACCCGCTGATGCGCGTCACCGACATCCGCGCCGTGGCGGAGATCGTCCACTCGCACCCGAACCGTCCGCTGCTGGCGGTGGACAACACCTTCGCCACGCCCTACCTCCAGCGTCCGCTCGAACTGGGCGCGGACATCGTCGTCCACTCGATGACGAAATACCTCGGCGGTCACTCGGACGTGGTCGGCGGCGCGATCGTCGTCAAGGACAAGGAACTGGCCGAGAGACTCTACTTCCTGCAAAACGCGGTCGGCGCCATATTGGGGCCGATGGACTCGTTCCTCGTCCTGCGCGGGATCAAGACGCTCCCCCTGCGAATGGAGCGTCACGCGGAAAACGCGGCGGCAATTGTGGACTTTCTGGCGGCGCATCCGAAAGTGGAGAAGGTGTATTACCCGTACCACGAAAGCCATCCGCAGCATCAACTCGCCCGACGCCAAATGAAAAACGGCGGCGGGATGATCTCGTTCCTCGTCAAAGGCGGACACGAGGCCGCGGTCAGGCTGGTGGAGTCCACGGAATTGTTCGCGCTGGCGGAATCGCTCGGCGGCGTGGAATCGCTGATCGAGGTCCCCGCGGCGATGACGCATCTCTCCGTGGCAGGCTCGCAGCTGGACGTGGACCCGTCCCTGGTCCGATTATCCGTCGGGATCGAGAACGTGGAAGACTTGCTGGCAGATTTGAGGCAGGCGCTGGGATAGACACAAAGAAACCTGGTTTCTAAATGAAGCCAGTTTTTTTTCGCTACGCGACGTGGATGGCGGCCAAGGTCACATCGTCGTCCTGTTTCGAGCCTTGCTGATAATCCGTCAAGGTCTTCAGCAGGCTGTCGCAGACTTCCTGGGCGGACAGGCCGCGCAACGCCAGGAAAGCGTCCTGGATGCGTTCCAAACCGAAGGCCTCGCCCGCGGGATTGCGGCAGTCGGTCAGGCCGTCGGTATAGAGGAGCAGGGACGAACCCTTGTCGAGGCGGACACGGCCAACGTCGAGCGAGATGTCGTCCCAGAGGCCGAGGGCCATCCCAGGTCTGTGAGAGAGGCGCTGGACCCCGTCAGCGTTGAGAAGGAGCGGGGGTTCGTGTCCCGCGCGGGCGTAGTCGAAGAAGCCCGAGGCGCAGTCCAGAATCCCATAGAGGGCGGTCACAAACTGCGTGGATTTTTCGAGGCGCGTGATGTGCTTGTTGACTTTTTGAAGCACGCGCTCGGGGGCGGGATGGGCGTCCATCGCGGAAGTGATGAGGGCGTGGACCCGCGCCATGAAGATGGCGGACGGGACGCCTTTGTCGGCCACGTCGCCGATGAGGACGGCCACTTTGTCGTCGGCGAGGGAGATGACGTCGTAGAAATCGCCGCCGACCTGGCGGGCCGGGTCAATGCGCGCGCCGAAGTCGAAGCAGGGATGGGTCGGGAGGACGTCGGGCAGGATGCTGAGCTGAATTTCGGCAGCCACCTGAAGTTCGCGTTCGAGGCGTTCTTTCTCGACGAGTTGCTCATGCGCGGTTTTCAGTTCGTCGTATGCCTTTTGCAACTGGCGGTTTTTGACGGTCAGGTCGCGGAACGTGGCGTCATTGGTCGCGTCCAGACGCTCGCTGGACACGCGCACCATCGAGTACGCGAGGATCGGATATTGCTTGAGGAGATCGTCAAATTCGCGGCGGCTCATCGCCAGCAGGGTGGCGGAGGTGCGGGCGCGGACGGTGGCGGTCCGCTGGCCGCCCGGCATGATGAGCGCCATGTCGCCGAGATATTCGCCCGGCCCGATGACATTGAGGAGGAGTTCTTCGGGCAATCCCGCCGCGCGCAGGATCTCCAGTTCGCCGTCCGCGACGACATAAAGATGCTCGCCCGGGTCGCCTTCGCGGCAGAGGATTTCGCGGGGCTGAATCTCAATGACTGTCAGCCGCTGAACGAGATGATCGAGTTCGGTTTCGGGGAGGTCGGTGAAAAGGGGGATGCGGGAGAGGAGGTTGGTCATGGGAATACCCGTAAAATCAACTTGCCGCAAATTACCCGCGCAAGTCCATCACTTCCTTGCCCGCCAATTTCTCCTGAATTCGCTCCGTCACTGTCTCCAAATGCTGGGAGCGGTGGACGAAGTCCAGGTCGTCGGTGCGGATGGTGAGGACGGGGCAGAGGTCGAAGGCGCTCAGCCACTCGTCGTAAAACGAGTCGAGCAGGGAGAGATAGTCGGCAGAGATGCCCGTCTCGATATTTCGGGCGCGGCGGTGGATGCGTTCCATCAAGACGGAAACAGGCGCTTTGAGATACACCAGCAGGTTCGGGCGCGGCAGTCCCTGCACTACCAGTTGGAACAGGCGGCGATAGGCGAGATAATCGCGCTCGGACAGATTCCCCATGTGATGGAGGGCGCGGGCGAAGATGAACGCGTCCTCGTAAATGCTGCGGTCAAGGATCGCGGAGCGCGGGTCGCGCGCGGCTTCGAGATATTGGTCGGCGCGGTGACCGAGGAAGAAGACCTGTAAATGGAAGGACCAGGAGCGCATGTCGCTGTAGAAATCGGAGAGGTAGGGATTGTCCGACACGGATTCGTATCCCGTCCACCAGCCGAGGCGCGCGCCGATCCGCTCGGTGAGCGAGGTCTTGCCTACCCCAATATTGCCAGCCACAACGACAAGGTATTTGGTCATGGAAACCTCGAGAGGATTTACGATGTACGGGCGGAATTATAGTCCACTTGTATCCGGCTGCGGGGAATCCGGGAAGGTCCGTCGCTGGCTTTAAGGTCGGAGCAGGAGGCGGCGATATACCTGAACAATGAATAGCGAATAGGAGGCGGATAAGCGCATAGAGAGCTATCCATCCGCCTATTCGTTTACATCCTTTGGCGATCAAGCACGAAATTCATCCTGAATCATTTTCCCATTATGCTAAAATACCACAACCAATCACTGGAAACTGATAATTGAACACTGATAACTGACCCATGCCCACCGACGACGTCACCCCCATCCGCCAGCAATACCTCGAGATCAAGCGCGAGCATCCCGACGCGATCCTCTTCTTCCGCCTCGGCGACTTCTACGAGACCTTCGACGAGGACGCCGAGATCACCGCCCGCGAACTCGATATCGTCCTCACCTCCCGTCCCGTGGGCGGAGGCGTACGCGTCCCGCTGGCGGGCATCCCCTATCACGCCGTCGAAAACTACCTCGCCCGTCTCATCGAAAAAGGCTACCACGTCGCCATCTGCGAACAGGTTGGGGAACAGCCTGCGAAGGGTATCTTCCCGCGCAAGGTGGTGCGGATCGTCACGCCGGGGACGGTGACGGAGGACGGACTCCTGCCCGGCGACGCGAACAACTACCTTGCCTCGGTCATCCTCGACGAGGGGCGGGCCGCGGTTGCCCACGCGGACATCACCACGGGAGAGTTTGCCGTCGCCGAACTGCCGCTCGAATCCCTGCGCGCCGAATTGACGCGGCTGCATCCCGCTGAAATCCTCCACCCCGATTCGCAGCAGATCTTCGACAACTCCTTCGGGCATCCCACCTCCCTGCCCGCCTGGCGTTTCGAGCCGGGCAAATGCGAGGAGGTTCTGCTTTCTCATTTCAACGCGTCTTCGCTGGAGGGCTTCGGGCTCAAGGGACAGAGTCTCCCCGTCCGCGCCGCGGGGGCGATCGTGCAATACCTGAAAGAGACGCAGCCCGACTCGCTCCAACTGCTGACGGGGCTGCGCGTCTACTCGCTCTCCGAGTTTATGACCCTCGACGCGGCTACGCGTCGAAATTTGGAACTCACCGAGACGCTGCGCGGCGAAGTTAAAGGCTCCCTGCTCAGCGTGCTGGACCACACCGTCACGCCGATGGGCAAACGTCTTATGCGCGTTTGGGTGAGCCAGCCGTTGCTGGACGCGGCCAAAATCCGCGCGCGGCAGGACGGCGTGGCTTGTTTTTTCGATGATGGGATGCAGCGCGCCGGTCTGCGCGCCGCGCTCAAGCCGCTGGCCGATCTGGAACGCCTCGTCAACCGCGTCCTCGCGGGCCACGCCCAGCCGCGCGATTTGGTCGCCATGCGCGAGACGTTGACGCAGCTGCCGAAGGTGAAGACAGTGATCAGTCACCAGTCATCAGCGATCAGTTGTCAGTGGTCGGAGTGCAGCGAGGAATTAGCAATCCTTCAAAATGCCATTGACGACGATCCGCCCGCGACGCTGCAAAACACGGGCGTCATCCGCGCGGGATATTCGGCGGAACTGGACGGCGTGATCGAAGCCTCGAAACACGCCCGCGACTGGATCGCCAACCTCGAATCCGTGGAGCGCGAGCGGACGGGAATCAGGACGCTCAAAGTCGGCTACAACAAAGTCTTTGGCTACTACATCGAGATCTCGCGCGGCGCGGCGGAAAAAGCCCCCGAAAATTACATCCGCAAGCAGACGCTGGTAAACGCCGAGCGGTTCATCACGCCGGAGATGAAAGAATACGAGACGCTGGTCTTGAACGCGGAGGAGCGGATCCACGAGATCGAACTGCGCCTGTTCAAGGAGGTCTGTGCGGAACTGTCGAAGTCCGCGGCGAAATTGCTCGAGACCGCGCGGGCGCTGGCCGAGTTGGATGTGCTGTCGGCGCTGGCGGAGACCGCGGCCCTGGGAGGCCTCGTCCGCCCCGAGGTCCACGAAGGAAGCGAGTTCGAGATCCGCGAGGGACGGCATCCCGTCGTCGAGCAGAGTCTGCGCGGCGAGCGATACGTCCCGAACGACGTCGTCTTCGAAAAGGGCGAGATCGTGCGCGTCATCACCGGGCCGAACATGTCGGGCAAGTCCACGTATTTGCGGCAGGCGGCGTTGATCGCGCTGATGGCGCAGATGGGATCGTTCGTCCCGGCCGCGTCGGCGAAAATCGGACTCGTAGACCGCATCTTCACGCGCATCGGCGCGCAGGACGAGATCCACGCGGGGCAGTCCACGTTCATGGTCGAGATGATCGAGGCGGCGAACATCCTGCATCACGCCACGCCGCGCTCGCTGTTGATCCTGGACGAGATCGGGCGCGGCACTTCGACGTACGACGGCCTGTCCATCGCATGGGCGGTGATCGAGTATATCCACAACCATCCGCAGTTGCGCGCCAAGACGTTGTTCGCCACGCACTATCACGAATTGACGCAGCTCGCGGAGTTGCTGCCCGGCGTGCGGAATTACAACGTGGCCGTGACCGAGGCGGACGGCAAGGTAGTGTTCCTGCACAAGATCGTGGCGGGCGGCGCGGACAGATCATACGGAATCCACGTGGCGCAGCTGGCGGGACTGCCGAAGCCTGTGATCGCGCGGGCGACGGAGATCATGGCCGAGTTGGAAAAGACCTCGGGGCGCGCGGTCAAGATCTCGCCGCATGCCGCGCAACAAGCCGCGCTGTTCCCCGAAACCAGTCCGCTGCTGGATGAGTTGAAGAATTTGGACGTGAACGAACTTTCGCCCATCGAGGCGTTGAACAAGTTGTTCGAGTGGCAGAAGAAGTATTCGCCTCCAACAGACAAACTATAAATCGCGGAAATCAAATTTGAAAAGAGACGCGCGCCATGCCAGCAAATTCAGAAAACCCGCCCATTGAACTCAGCATCGTGCTTCCCTGCCTGAACGAAGAGCGGACGGTGGGACTTTGCATACAAAAAGCGCAGAATTTTTTAAAGGAAAATAACATCGCGGGTGAAGTCATTGTCGCGGATAACGGCAGTACTGACCGTTCCATTGAGATCAGCGAAGCGGCGGGAGCGCGAGTCGTCAATGTGGCTGAGAAGGGATATGGCAACGCGTTGCGCGGTGGGTTCGCCGCGGCGCGCGGAAAATTCATCATCATGGCCGACGCCGACGACAGTTACGACCTGTCCAATCTTATGCCTTTCGTGGAGCAACTGCGCGCGGGATATGATCTCGTGATGGGAAACCGCTTTTTGGGCGGGATCAAAAAAGGCGCCATGCCGTGGCACCATCGCTACATCGGCAACCCGATCCTTTCCTTCATCGGACGGCTGTTCTTCCACAGTCCCGCCCGCGATTTTCACTGCGGACTGCGCGGCTTCACCAAGTCCGCCATCGAGCAGATGAACCTCCAAACGGCGGGGATGGAACTGGCGAGCGAGATCGTCATCAAAGCCTCGCTGCTGGACATGAAGGTCTGCGAGGTCCCGACGACCCTCTCTCCCGACGGCCGCGACCGTCCGCCGCACCTGCGCTCCTTCCGCGACGGCTGGCGGCATCTGCGCTTCCTGCTCGTCTATAGCCCGACGTGGTTGTTTCTTTATCCGGGGCTATTTTTAGTCTGCATCGGCGGCCTGCTCAGCCTGCTTCTCTTTTTTGGACCGGTAAACATTGGGTTTCGCTATATTGACTTTCACACCTTCATTGTCGCGGGATCGCTCACGTACATTGGCTTAACCATGCTTGCCTTCGCCATTATTACGCGCGTCTACGCTTTTCACGCCAGGCTGTTACCCCGCGCCCCAAGATTTTTTTCCTTATTCAAGTACGTCAACCTTGAAAAGGGACTACTTATCGGCTTTTTATTTTCTCTTCTTGGGCTGTCGCTGATCGTCCGGGCAATCATGCTTTCTTCCAATTTCGCGCAAATCGGTTTCGATAACAGTATACGCCTGGTATTTGGAGGCAGTCTGGCTTTAATCGTCGGCGGCCAAATTATATTGACCAGTTTCGTGTTAAGTATTCTGGGAATCAACATCGCCAGCCGGACCGGATAACAAGGGCGAAAGTCCCGCATTGCCCAATAGCTGCTCGGCGATTATTTTCTCATCTGAGCATATTTCACAAGCACGCGCCGAATTTGTCCACCCCAGACTTCCCAAATAAAAGCAGCCAGCAGCAAAATAACGAGGGAAGCGTAGTAGACATCGCGGTTCGCGTATTGTTGCAGCGACGGGAAATGCAGGCCGTCATAGTCCACAATAAGATGCCACGTACCGACCAACATATAGGCCAGCGAAAACGGGTTGAAAAAGACTGCGAGGAAGGCGGCAGGAATTGCCAGATATTGATTGGCGATCGAAGGCGAAGCCCACACGAGAACGCTCGTATATAAAAGCAGGGATTCAAGTCCTTTTCGCCTCTTGAGATAAAACGCAAATCCCCCAAGAATGAGCAGCCAGATTATTTTGGCTGGGATAATGGCTCGTAAAGCCTGAGGCATAAACAAACGATATAAATATTCGTTCCGCGCGGATTCGTAAAACCAGACATTCCGCACGATTCCTTGCGCCCCATCGCTCCAATAAGGAAAAAAACCTAAAACGAAGACGGTGATCGGCAGAAGAAGAACGATTATTTTGTGAGCGGTTTTTTCCTGTTTCATCGCCAGCCAAAGCGGAAACGCGAAAAGAATATGCTTTGTCATCAGGGAAAATCCCAACAACAGCAGGCCTGATAACTTACGCCAATTCAATGGCCCGGAAAAATCATCTCCAAACAACTCTACAGAAATCATGCCAAGTAGAATAGCCCCGTTGTCAAATTGGTTGTGATAACCCGTAATGATAATGGAGATCGGATTAAGAAAAAACAAACCTGCGGCAATTCGCCCAAATCGCTTCCAGATAATAAGAAAGATACCCGCATCAATTAACGACAGAAACACAACCAATACAATTCTGAAAGCGTCCTGATTTCGAGCAACCAAATCATATATAATGCCTATAGCATTAAACCAGACAGGTCCGTAATTATAACGAGGCGTACTGGAATATACATTTTGACCGCCGCCAAGGGCATCCAATACGATCAAATACGAGTCAAAGTCGTAATTATGACCAAATCGGCCGACCCACAACCGGGCTGCAAATCCCAGGATGAGGACAAATACCATTCGGCAATCGAACCAAACACGCTTTTGATTTCTTTCCATGAGATTATCCGGCCGTCTCCTATTTCTAATTATTCGAGCTGACAAAAGATAATGCGTCCCTGGCTTTCCGTTCTTATCCCAACTTACAACGGCGAAACGTTTCTTCCAGCCGCCTTGGATTCCATTGCCATCCAGGAGGATCCTGACATCGAATGCATTGCCGTTGACGACGGCTCCACCGATCAAACGCTTTCAATTTTAGAGCAATACAAAGAAAAGCTTCAACTCGTTATCGTCAAGTCGGAAAGGAAAGGGAATTGGGTCGCCGGCACAAATCACGCCTTACGGCTGGCTCACGGCGATTATATTTGCATTTTGCATCAGGATGATATCTGGTATAAAGATCGACTTAAGTCTGTCCAGTCGTTGATCAAGGCTCACCCGCGGATCGAAACCTTCCTACATGCCGCCAACTTCATCGATTCGCGCGGCAGGTCTCTCGGACATTGGCGATGTCCCCTTCCGGCCTATCCTTCGATTGTCAATCCTGAAATCGCGCTGGAACATCTTTTAACGCAAAATTTCATCGCGATTCCAGCGCCGACCGTTAAACGTGACGCGGTAATTGCAGTCGGAGGGTTAGACGAAAGCCTCTGGTACACAGCCGATTGGGATTTCTGGCTGAAATTGGCCCTTCGAGGGCCAACGCTTTATTCTCCCACGCCTCTTTGCGGTTTCCGCGTCCACCCCAACTCGCAAACCGCGACCCGAAGCGCATTTCTCAGCGAGTTTCGACAACAATTGGAGACCGTCTCCGGGAGGTACCTGAATCATTTAAACAGCGCGCAAAGACAGCAAGACGAGATTCGTAAAACCTCGTCCTTTTCAATTGAAGTTAACATCGCGTTCGCGGCCGCAGTCCACGGGCAAACAGTGAATTTTTGGAATTTAATCATCGAGCTGCTGCAATTAGGGCCTGCGGGTATCCGAAGATACTTGAGAGACTCGCGGATATTGGAAAGAACGACGGCCAGGATAAAATCGCGTCTAACCGTCAGGCGATAAAACGCGGATCAGACCCCGTTTCGTGAAAAGAAAAACCCATGCAAAACACAAAACTGCCATCCCGCATAAACCGTGATCTGATCCTGGCCTGGTCCACCCTGTGCATATTTGTTTTCATCGTTTTTCCCGGGCGGGCAAGCTTCATTTATTGGTCAAATCTGGTGGATCTGCCGTTTCTTTTGAAGAAATTCCAAAGAATAGACTTAATCTTTTATTCCATAAATCTGTTGGGGGCCTTTGTCGGGGTTGTCCTATTTTCCATCGCGTACGTCTCATTAGGCTTGTTTGTTATTAAATCCTTGAACGGAAAAATTTTTGAGCGGCTCCCCTCGGATTTATCACGATCAGCCTATTTAGGAACCGGCTTTCTCGTCGGCCATGGAATACTTTCCCTCCTATTCATAACTCTCGCGGGGCTTTATCGAATTACCTCCACCGAAGTAATTATAAGTTTATCGCTCGGTTTCCTGCTGGGACTTCGTCAGCTAAAAGCGCCCGGCGTTTGGATCCACTCTAAAATAAAAGCGTGGAAAATGGATTTCGCAGCGCCGTCGCGCGACGGCATTCTCATTGGCCTCGTTTGCTGCGCCCTGTTCTTTTCCTTATTTCTATCCGCCGCCAGAATAAGCTACGATTCCACCGCAATTTATTTTTCCGACGCCAAAATCACCGCGCTAACCGGCCAGCTCCGTTTTTTTACCAACGACACTTTCGTCGCCAGCGTCTTTCAAACGGCAATTCAATTTACAGCCTTGATCCAGGTCTTCGGAGACCAGGCCGCGCGTTTATTTTCCTGGGTCTGCGGAATCGTCGTCATAATATTCAGCCTGGCGTTGGCGGAAGAGTTGGGACTATCCAAACAGGCGAGAGTTTTATTGGCCGCCATGCTGGTCAGTTCGACAGCGTTTCTCGATCTTTTTGGCGACGGCAAAGTGGACTTAATTAGTTTCGCCCCGGCAATTTCCGCGCTCTATTGGATGGTTGTGCAATATCGAAGTCAAAGACAAGATAAGTTTTATTTTCTGCTTATTGGGTTTCTATCCGGATTATCAATTGTGGCAAGACTCTTCAACGCTTTCCTATTAGCCGTATTCATTTTTCTTTTTTATTCCCAGACCGCAGTATTTCAAAAAGATTCAACCGCCACACTCGCAAACAAGTTGTCCAAATTTCTCCAAATCCTCGGTTGGATATCAGCCGGGGCGATTGGGCTGGGAATCTTTCATCTTTTCGTTAATTGGATGATCTTCCAAAATCCCTTCGCCTTCATTTCAAACATCGCAAATATAAATCCCGCAACCGGTCCGTGGGACTATAACCCGAAGCAATTATTAGCGACAAGGCTTCTTTATCCTTTCGTGGTCTCTTTTAAAAACACGCCGCAAAGTCTTGGAAATATTAGTCCACTGTTCGTCGTTTCTCTTCCCATTTTCTTTCTAAAGGATATCCGTAACAGCGTCAAGCTTCAAGCAATAACGAAAATTGTCCTGTTCGCGGCTGCCGTCTCTCTTATCTTATGGATATTTGTCTTTTTTACGATAACGGAAATCCGATATGTTTTCTTTCTCTGGATCATTTTATACTATCCCGCCTCCGAATTTCTGGCTGCATTTCTGAACAGTCACGACAGGTATTTTAATTATTTGCAATTTGGATTGATAGCGTTGCTCCTGGTCTTCATTAACTTTCGCGCCGCCTTCATTTCGATTGACGCATATTCCCCTGTTGATTCACGCGGCAATCCGCATTGCTACGACCGGATATTCTGCGAATACCTCGCTCCGATCAACCAGAACGCCGGGCAGGGCGACCGCGTCCTCACGCTTGGGGCATATCGGTACTATCTTCGGACCGACCTGTTTTCATGCTCCACGACCGATCAAGAATACGGCGTTTTACGCGACTTGTCTTACCGGAAAGATTCCGGCGCCTTTTGGACGGAAGTCTACCGCAGAGGGTTTAAGTATATTGCGTATGAAAACGATTACACAATACGACATCTCCGCTTCGGGATGATCCCCGGCCCTCAAAATATGCCGGATTGGATACAACTCCAACCGCTATATGGCAATGACCGGAATGTCGTGATCGCATATCGAATATCCGCCATAAACCCGCCAATCAAGGAGGAAAGAACATGTCAACAAAACGCAAATGGGGTTTGGACAGCGACCGATCTTCCATGACGAAATTGATCGGCGCATCAAACAGACAGGTTATAATTTCCACGCAAATATCCGACTCGGAAAGGAAAGGCGCCATGCCCAACAACTTGAAAGCCAAACAACGGAAACTGGAGGCCAGGGCCAAAGCCGCCCGCCAGGAAAAGGTCATTCGCATCGTCTCGGTCGTTTTTGTCGCGCTGGTCATCGTCGGCGTGGCATGGGCGGTAATCCCCTCCCTGAAATCGGACAAGGGAACGGAGGAGACGCCCGCGTCCGCCAGCGGACCCGGACAGTACGACGCTCCGCCGCCGATGACGATTGACGTCAACAAGCAGTACTTCGCCGCGGTCAAAATGGAAAAGGGCGGAGAGTTCATCATCCAACTCTTCGCCGACAAGGCGCCGATCACAGTCAATAATTTTGTGTTTCTAGCGCGCGAGGGATTTTATAACGGCGTCACCTTCCACCGCGTGCTCGACGGGTTTATGGCCCAGGGCGGCGACCCGACCGGCACCGGCATGGGCGGCCCCGGCTACGAGTTCCAAAACGAACTGAATGACCTTGCCTTCGACAAGCCGGGCGTAGTGGCCATGGCGAACGCCGGCCCAGACACGAACGGCAGCCAGTTCTTCATCATGTTCGACGCCTATCCATTATCGGGAAGCGACTACACAATTTTCGGCCAGGTCGTCCAGGGGATGGACGTGGTCAACGGCATCACCCGCCGCGACCCCGATACCAACCCCAACTTCGAAGGCGACCGGATCGAAAGCGTCGTCATCACGGAACAATAACCCCCGTTCGCAATTTCATTCACAAGGCGCTATAATGAAAACGCACCAAGGAGATTCTTATGGCAACCAAAAAATCTGAACGCGTATCAAAAATGAAAGAACGCATCCCCGAAGAAACCCGCGAGCATTACAAAAAAGCGCGAAAGGAAATGCGCTCAGCCGTAAAGGGACTCCTCCCCGAAGGCTTCATCGAACACCGCCGCGCGGCGCGCAAAGAGATGCTGCTGGCCTTCCGCAGCCTGCTCGACTCCGCGCTTCAGCGCATGGACGAAAAAGAGTAATCGCAATTCCCGGCACGCGGATTGCGCGGGCTAAAAAATTCCCGCGCAATCCGTCAAACCCGTTTCATCCGTATTCAGGGCTTCACGGCTTCAGTCTCTCCCCCTGCCCGAAAACAAGACCCATAACAGAGTTACGCCCGCCGCGCCGAAGAACAGATTCCCCGCGGCAGAATTTCCCGCGTTCGCCAGCGCCACCCCGCCGAGCAGCAGCGCCGCGAAGACCACCCCGCCCGTCAGCCGATTCACCGAGCGGACGAGGGCGCGCACCTCGCGCGTCGCCTGCGGCATTTGGACGATCAGCCCACCCGACTCCATCTTCGCCAAAACGCGGCTCGCCTGCGACGGCAGCGCGACCAGCGCCGTGACCAGTTCGCCCAACTGATCAAGCAGATTGTCCAAATCGAAAAACGAACCCGCCTCCTCCGCCACCAGTTTGCGCGCGTACGGCTCCAACTGATTCCACAAATTAAAGTCCGGGTCGAGGCCGGTGCACATCCCCGAAAGGATCGCCACGCAGCGCGCCAGCAGCAGCAGGTTGTTCGGCGCCTGAAAAGGCATCTCCACCATCACATCGCGGACGCGGTGGCCGATCTCGCGGAATTCCCCCGGGCTGACGTTCCGCAATTCGGTCATGGACTTGCCCCACAAGCGCTCGAAGACCATCGCCGAGGCCTGCTCCAGGTCTTCGGTGGCCGCGCCCGGCAAAAGAAACCCCAGCGACTTGTAAGATTTGATCAGCCGCGCCGCGTCGCGCGTCCCCACGCTCACCACCGTCTCGCGCAGCGCGCCCCGCAGCTCGTCGGGGACGCGCCCCACCATGCCGAAGTCCACAAAAGTCAACCGCCAGCGCGTCTTCCTGCTTTTGCTCCCCTCCTTTGGCGGAAGCGGCGTCACGAACAGGTTGCCCGGGTGCGGGTCGGCGTGGAAGAAACCGTCCTCGAAGATCTGCTCGAGGTACACATCCAACAGTTTGCGCGCCACCGCGCCTCGGTCGACGCCGGCCGCGGTGATGGCGTCATAATCCGTGATCTTGATGGCGAACACATCTTCGAGAGTCAACACGCGCAGCGTGGTCAGGCTCAAGACGACGCGCGGCACGCTCACGCTGCGATTGCCTTTGAAGTTCTCGAAAAACGTCCGCGCGTTCCCGGCCTCCTTGATGTAATCAATCTCCTCGCGCACGGTCGCGGAAAACTCGCGCAGTAGCGCGGGGACGTCCGCGTGTTCGCGGATGGGGCGATAACGCGCCAGCCAGTTACCGACCTTGCGGAGCGCGGCCAGGTCCACTTCGACGATCTCGGCGATGCGCGGACGCTGCACCTTGACGACCACGTTCCGAAATCCCGCGTCGTCCTCCACTTTCAGCCGGGCGCGGTGGACCTGGCCGAGGGAGGCCGCCGCGAGCGGCTCCGCGTCGAACCAGTCGAATTTCTCCTCGAGGGACGCGCCGAATTCGCGCTCCGCCAACTGACGGATGTCTTCGAACCTTTCGGCGGGGACTTCATCCTGCAAGTCCGCCAGCGTATCGGTGATCTCGGGCGGAAGCACATCCAGCCGCGACGAGAGGAACTGCCCCACCTTGATCATCACGCCGCCCATCTGGATTGCCAGCGCGCGAAAACGCGTCGCCTCGCGGCGAAACCGCTCGGGGCGAGTCCGCCGCGCCAGCGCGCGCAAACCGAGATAACGGAGGAACAACTCCCAGTAAACGAAGCGGGCAATGACGCCCGCAAAAAATATCAGGATGCGAAAATACCGTCCGCGCAGGTTGGGAGATTTCATGTCGGCTCCGTGGTTAAAGTGATGTCTGATTGTAACATCTCTCACATGCAAAAGTTGACGCGGAGATCATCGCGGCCGCGCCGCCCTTCCGACCTGCAGGTTTGCTCAAAATAAACCCGCCGCCAGGATTTCTGTCCAGGCGGCGGGTCGGGCGATAGTCCAGGGAGGGGCTACGGCGTCGCGTCCGCGGCGTCGGCAGGCAACTCCATTCCCTGCCCGTCCGCTTCGTCGAACGGCAGCGCTTCCGCGCCAAGCATGGAAAGTCTGGCCCAGTCCACATCCAGGGAGCCAGCCCTGCCATCCCTCCGAAAACCAAAGCCAACCTGCCCGGTTGTCAGCGTGAGGTCCGAGCCGCTCCACACGAGTTTGTTGTTGATATAGAACTTCAGCGAGGCGCCGTTGGCGATCACCTTGAGCGTGTTCCATCCGTTCTTGACGATATGCGCGCTGGACGTCCATGCTTTCAACGCGGTCTTGCCGCCGGCGCTGGAGATCTTCCAAACGGAGAATTGACCCTTGTTGTTGTATTGGAACACATAGGACGGCTGCCAGTTGAAGTCGAGCGCGAGGCTGGCTGGCTTCCCGCGGATGACGATATGATTCGCGCAGCTGACGCAGGCGCCGGAGCGCTTCATCCTGACCACATAGGCGAAGTTCTTGTAATTATTGGCGTGTTTGGCCGAGGCGACTTTGTTGGCAAGGCCGGCGCTTCGATAATACATGGACGCGTAGTTCGTCCATGCGCCTTTGACGCCCGCCCAGCCCGCGGCGGAGCCGTTGAATTGAGAATTGAACCCTCCGCCGGAGGACGAAGCGGGGTTGACGATACTGACCGACTGCATCTGCATACCTGCATAACTTCCGCCCCACTTCATGCTGTGAGTCGAGTAATCCCACGTATCGTGGAGGTAGACCGTGTTTGGATCGTTATATCCCACGCCAACAACGGTATGACCTGCAAGATTGATCATTACCGGACGGCCGGCGTCGATCTGGGCCTTGTAGTTGGCGAAGGAAAAGCCGCCGGCAATGGTGTTGCTCGTCTTGCGGCTGTAGCAGTCAGTGACGGTATAGCCGCGGGCCTCGTAGAACAACTTGCGTCCGTAAGTTCCATCCCTGGTATGGATCTTATTGACGACCATGTCGGCGCAGGTTAAGGGGCCCGGGTCCGAGGTCCATGTATAAAAAGAGGTGGAGCCGTCGCGGTTGTTATATTTGGACTGGCTGGTCTTCATGTAGTCGCCGATCGCGTCGCCCCAGGCGTGTTCGACCCAGCCCTTGGCGATGAATGGATCCTTCGCGGCGCTTTCATATCGTATCCAATAATCGTCAATGGAACCGCGAGTGGAGCGTCCATCCACGCCATTGCGCGAAGCGGCCAGCGGGATATTGGGATAGGTATCCACGCCATCGGACCATGTACCCCAAACGCTGTTATCAAGAGGCATCACCCCGCCGTCGGTGGGGCCGGTATACATGTTGGGATAGCCGGTGCGGTCATAGTATGCCGCGATCATCGAGCCGGAGACCGCCGAACAACCAAATACCCAATTGTAGGCAGGAACGGTCAATGTCTTGGCGGCTGCGCTGGGGTTGGGAATGATCACAGACGCGCGCTCGGCCTCATATCCAGCCGGAGGCTTCGAAGGCCCGTGAATGATGACCTCGTCTATGCTCTTCCCATTTTCGAGCGGGAAGGTCCGTACGGTCATATATTTGGTCTCGGTCTTCGGTCCGCCCTGGGCAAGAACGCCCGCTGGATTGGCGAAAACCGCCGCCAGCAAAAATAACAGCGTCACGAACGCCATTGAGATCACGATCTGCATTGTTCGCAATTGTTTTTTGTGCCTTGAAAGAACCCGATTTTTCGTTTGCATTCATCCTCCAAATTATGAATCATCGTTCCCGATTGGAATGGGCCTATTTTCAGGATACGGCAAACTGTCATAGACCCAGGCGACAAATATCTTTCCAATTTTACCTTATTGCCTTCGCTGGCACATTGGACATTCTCCCGAGAAGCATGGCTGTAGCAACGTCAGAGATTTCTCAACGCGAATGCCGCGAAATTGCGAATGAAACGAAAAAGTCCAAGAAAATTCGCTCATTCGCGCTATTCGCGTTCCATATCGGCCAACTTGTCAAGCGGCTTTGCTACGGCCATATCCCGAGAAACAGTCCCTAACGTCGGCGTAACCTACGCAAGAAGTCAAATCTCACATAAAAGCCGGGTTTCTCTTGAAACCTGGCTTTTCTTTTCTCATGGCATCGGGACAAATCCAAAAATCGTTTCGGGGAATTTGTCGGTCATCAGCAGAAATCCCCGCTCATCGAGCAGCGCCAATCCCTCCCAATTACGGCTGACGACGGGCAGCAACTTCAACAAGACGGGAGGCGTATCCGCGAGCGTGATTCCGCCCGGCGAATAACGCATCTCCACCAGGCGTTCGACTGTCTCGTTACGACTATGCGTCGGCCCCAGCCCGTATTTCTGGAAAAGTAGATCAAGCGCGGGCTTCAAATCAACGTCGCCTGGGAAGAAGTAATTGACGACCCAGAAATCCGCCGCGTCCGCGCCCGGGGCCGCGTCTGTGACGCGGTACTCGACGTTCGGAAAGGAGATGGTCCCGACCAGGTACAGGTCGAGATTGAAGACGCGCGCGACGGGATGCGGATTCAGCCCCGCGCCGTTGACCTCGTAAAAGGTCAGCAGCCGGTCGCCGACCACAAGCAGGGCCTCGTCCGATTTGTTGCCGCGTTCCATCTGCAGCGGGTTTTCGACCAGGCGGTCAACGTCCAGCGTGACCGCGCCCAGGTCAGGCTGGATGCGTCCCGCGACGAGGTAGCCGCGCATGTCGTTGCCGTCTCCCGCCTCGATGGACAGAAAGACGCGGTCGCCCGAAAAGGCAATCGCCTCGAAGCCCTGATAATGCTCGATCATGCCGCGCAAGGGAGCATCGTTCAGCGGAATCGGGCGCGGAGTCAGCGGCGCGGGGTTCGGCGAATCGAGGTACGCGAGGATCTCGGTTTTGGAGAGGGCATATAAAAAACCGTCGCCGTGATAATTTTCCGTGAAGTTCGGATACTGCGGGAGGATGATAAGCGTGTCGCCATACCACGCCAGCCCCGAAACCTCCGCGCCGCCATCGGCCACGGGACCGGCCAACGCGATCGGGATCACAGGCTGCTCGTTCGCGGTCGCTTCGCCCTTCGGGATGAGCATGTCGCCAAGGAGCGCCCCAAGAAGGATAAATCCCACAACCAGAATTAAGATCAGCCAGGGACGCGCGTCGAATTTCATTTTCATGGATGTCTCATTCGGTAATTTGATCCAGCCAATCGGGCAACTGGGCAAACAATTTTGTCATTACTTCCCGCGTCCGCTCATGGAACAACGCGATATTTCCATAGGCCTCGCCCCCGGCCCGCCCCACCAGGTCCGTCACGCCGCGCAGGATGAGGACGCGCGTCCCGTTGCGCTGTGCCACCCAGGCAATCGCGCCCGATTCCCAGTCCGCCGCGGCCGCGCCGTATTTTTGGACCAGCATGGGGATGTCGTCCGCGAGGATGTCGCGGTCGGCAGAGACGAGCAGGCCGCGCCGCGCGGGGGGCGCGCCCGCTCCCAGCCACGACAGGTCCACGTCCGCCGCGTAAGCCTGGATCGCCGCGTCCCCGTCTCCCATCTGCTCAATGATGTCGTAGACGAGCGTCCGCTCGACGAGGATGACCGTCCCCGTTTCAATATGACCCGCGAACCCGCCGCACGTCCCGAGGTTGACGAGCAGGTCGGGGTGGAACGTATCAATCGCATATTGCGCGCTGGCGGCCGCGGCAATTTTCCCCCAGCCGCCATGGACGAGCGTCAGGTTGCGAGTTCCAAGTTTCAGCCTGGCGGAGGCGCCGAAGGGAGACCGGTCTAATTCAAGGTTGGGGAACAATTCTTTCACAGCGCGCCATTCGGCGCCGGCGGAGATAATGACGACGATGTTCATGCGCCCTATTATACAGAAATCCGTTTTTCTGCGGACAGGAGAGCGCCGTGGATTTAAAACCCAAACCCCGCTGAGCCTGCCACTGGCCTACGGGGTTTGTGAGGAGAATGCACTTACTATTTTACATGGGGACTTAAAGCCTCCCTGAAAAATTCTTAAAAAGCAAATAAGCGTTTCCCGACCGCTTTATCAGATCGAATTAATCTCGGCCAGCGTGAGCGGTCCCTCGCGCAGGATGACGGGAACGGACCCCGAGACATCTACTACCGTGGACGGGACTCCGCCCGGCGTCTCGCCTCCATCCAGGACGAGGGGGACGCGCCCGCCCAACTGACTCGCCGCCTCTTCGGCGCTGCGCGGGCTAGAGCGTCCCGACAGGTTGGCCGAGGTGACGGCCATCGGGCCCGCGGCGCGCAGGAGAGCGCGGGCGGCCGCGTGGTCGGGGACGCGCACGCCGACGGTGTCGGCGGCGGAGACGGCCGCGGGCAGGTCGGCGCGCTTGGGGAGGACGAGAGTCAAAGGTCCCGGCCAGAAGCGGGAGGCGAGGCGGCGCGCCAGGTCGGTGACGGCGCGCGCGAGGCGGTCGAGGTCGGCCGCGTCCGCGATGAGGATGGGAATCGCCTTCTCCAGCGGGCGGCCTTTGACGGCGTAGATAGATTCGATGGCGGCCTGGTCGAAAGCCAGCGAGCCGAGGCCATAAACCGTGTCGGTGGGAAAGACGACCAACCCGCCCGCGCGCAGGATTTCAAGGGCGCGGGCGATGGAGAGGGGATCGTCGGCCGGAAGAATTTCCGTTTTCATCACAATCGGATGGCGAGCAATCGTTCCCGGCCGGCCAGGTCGCGGCGCAGGTTAATGGTGGCCTTCTCGAAGGAGTCGTAGGCCAGCGAGACGGCGGCCATGCCTTGCCGCGATTCGATCTCAAGCAGGATGAGGCCGTCGGGCGCCAGCCACTCGGGCGCGATCTTCAGCAGGCGGCGGATCGGGTCGAGTCCGTCGCTGCCGCCGTCCAGCGCCAGGGCTGGCTCGTGGTTGAAAACGGATAGGCCGCTGAGCGCGCTGGTGGGGATGTAGGGCAGGTTGGCGCAGATCACGTCGAAGTGACTCTCGGTGGGAAGCGGACTGGGGCGAGGCGGGAGCAGGTCGCATTGGACAAAATCCACGCGGGCCGCGACGCCGTGTTTGTGCGCGTTGCGCCTCGCCACTTGAAGCGCAGGCAGCGAAAGATCGGTAGCCAGGACGCGCGCGTCCGGGACGTGCTTGGCCAGCGCGACCGCAATGCACCCGGAGCCGGTCCCCACGTCGGCGGCGCGCAGGGAGGAGAGATTCGTCACAGGCCGCGACTGAAGCCAGAGGATGGCCTGTTCCGCCAACAATTCAGTTTCGGGACGGGGGATCAATACGTCGGGAGTGACTTCAAAGTCGAGACCGAAAAACTCCCAACGTCCGAGGATGTGCGGCAGGGGCGCGCCGGCCGCCAGCCTGGCGGCCTCGCGCCGGGCGGAATCCAGCTCGAGGGCAGAGAGACGCGCTTCAGGATGCGCCGCCAGCCAGGTGCGCGGTTTCCCCATCAGGTGCGCCAGCAGCACCTGCGCGTCGAGGTCGGGCGTGTCCGTCACGGCGCGCAGTTGGCCGGAGATTTCTTCGAGCAGCGAGGCGACGTCCATATTCACAAGGACGCGATCAGCGCCGGGTCAGTCGTTATCTTCATCCGCGCCCGCGGCCGCGAGACGTCCCGCTTCGTCGCGGGTGGCGAGTTCTTCGATGAACTGGTCAATGTCGCCCTCCAGCACGCCGGGCAGGTTATAGGAAGAAACGCCGATGCGGTGGTCGGTGACGCGGTTTTGCGGAAAGTTGTAGGTGCGGATCTTTTCCGAGCGCTCGCCCGTCCCGACTTGCGAGCGGCGGTCGGCTTCGAGTTCGGAGCGGCGCTTCTCCTCCTCCATCTCGTACAGGCGGGCGCGCAGGATGGACATGGCGCGCTGTTTGTTTTGCAATTGCGAGCGTTCGTCCTGGCAGGAGACGACAATGCCGGTCGGCTTGTGCGTGAGGCGGACGGCGGTGGAGTTCTTCTGCACGTTCTGCCCGCCCGCGCCTGCCGAGCGATACACGTCAATTTCGATGTCGGAATCGGGGATGGCGATCTCGACCTCGTCCACCTCGGCCAGCACCGCGACCGTGGCGGTGGAGGTGTGGATGCGTCCCGACGATTCAGTGGTCGGCACGCGCTGGACGCGGTGCACGCCCGATTCGTATTTCAACTTCGAGAAGGCGCCGCGCCCCTTGATCTGGAAAATGATTTCCTTGTACCCGCCGATGCCGATGGCGCTCTCCGAAAGGATCTCGCTCTTCCAGCCCATGCGGTCCGCGTACCGCGCGTACATGCGGAAGAGGTCGGCGGCGAAGAGCGCGGCTTCGTCCCCGCCCGCGCCGGCGCGGATCTCCACGAAGACGTTCTTCTCGTCGCGCGGGTCCCTGGGGATCAGCAGGGACTTGATCTCGGCTTCGAGCGATTCGATCCTCGGTTCGAGCGCGGCGACGTCGGCCTCGGCGAGGGCGCGCAGTTCCGCGTCCTCCTCGGACTCGAGCAGGACGCGCGCTTCGTCGAGGTTTTTCAACGCCAGACGGTACTCGCGCGCCTTCTCGACGACGGGTTCCAGTTCGATGCGTTCCTTGTTCAACTCCGCCACGCGCTGATAGTCTCCGCCCGCATCGAGCAGTTCGTCGTCAATTTGTTTGAAGCGCGCTTCAATTCCAGATAATTTTTCGAGCATAAAAACCTTTTACAAATGGCGCAAAATAGCGCGGCAACGGCCGCGCGCAGACATTATACCATTCGGCCTTCCCGTTACTTTACAAACATGGTGAGGACCATCGAAAGGATGATGATCACGCACAGCGTGTAAAACACGATCTGCGCGGCGCTTAATTTTCGGGTAGATTTTCCTTTTGCCATTTTCCTTCTCTTTGCTTGTCGGTCATTTCCTTTTATCGAAAGCCGCGTTCATGGCGCGTTCCAGTTCCTCGATTGTGACGGGCTTCGAGACGTACGCGTCCGCTCCGAGCGCGTCGGCGCGGTCCTTCATCACGTCCGACGATTCCGTCGAGAGCATCACCACCGGCAGGGTCTTCGTGGCGGGATTCCGCCGCAGATATTCGAGCAGGTCCAGTCCCGTCACCTCGGGCATCCAGATGTCGAGCAGCGCCAGGTCGGGGCGGTCGCCCTCCAGGATGGCGCGCGCCGCGTTGCGGGCGTTCAGGAACGTGTCCGTCCGATAATTCAACATGGACAGCATCAGCCGAACCGCGTTCAGCATTTCCTCGTCATCGTCCACGATCCAGATGCGTTTCATTCGACGCGTTTCCCGACTTCTCGAAAAAATTCCTCGAAGGTGATCTCGTGATCGGATGAAACATGCCGCGCAACATCGTCAATCGGATGCCAATGCCAGCCTCCTCGATTATCGGCTGCAAACACACGCATCTCATTTCGGATATGCGCAAATGACATTTTTCCCGTCTCCTGATTATAAAAGGCTTCAACGAAACTTGCGTCAACCAGATAAGCGCGAATGCTGCACCAGGTCAATCCCACACGCTGGACGATATTGGCGACCACTGGAGAAGCCGAGCAAAACGAGACGATGCGCGCTTCAAACTCGTCAACGCTTACACGAGCCATTGCGACAACTCCTCCAGGGCCTTAAGATCGGTCAGAGCCGCTTCCCATTCCCGATCGTCTTTTTCGACTTCATAAGAATAAGGATCCTGGATTGTTCCGTTGTCGCAGGCTTTCTCAAATTCCGCATAGGTCATGCCGTATTTTTTTTCGAAGCCTGAAATTTGCAAACGCGTCTCATTCAACCGCAGACGCACCAAATCTTTAATGGCGAGCGATAATGCAATATCGGACCGTGATTGTCCAGTCAAACGGCTCAAGACATTATGCATGGATTTGGGAATAATTACCGTATCAGTAACCATATTCAACTCCTATTCCAAACTCGCCTTGATGCTCTCAGCCACGTCCGCGTTGATGCCCTGCACGGAGGCCAACTCTTCCATTGTAGCAGACCTTATCTTATCCACAGAGCCGAAATGTTTCAAGAGGGCTTTCCGCCGCGCCGGCCCCACGCCGGGGACGGAATCCAGCGCGGAAGCCATGCCCTGCTTCGAGCGGCGCGCCCGGTGCGCGGTGATCCCGAAGCGATGCGCCTCGTCGCGGATGCGCTGGACGAGATAGAGTCCCTGCGAGTGGCGCGGCAGTTTCAGCGAGTTCGAGCGATGCGGGAAGAAGATCTCCTCCTCCTGCTTTGCCAGCCCGACGACGGGGACTTTCTCTGCCAGCTCAAAATTTTCCAGGACTTTGACGACGCGCCCGAGTTGACCCTTCCCGCCGTCCACGATGACCAGATCGGGCAGGCGCGAGAACGACGCGTCCACCTTCGACCCGGGGCCGGACGCGGCCTCCTCAGCCGATTGCCAGCGACGGAAGCGCCGCGTCAGCATTTCCTCCATCGAGGCAAAGTCGTCGGGCGCGCCGATGGACGTGGAATCAATATTGAACTTGCGATACTGTCCCTTGGCGGGGGCGCCCTGCTCAAAGACGATCATCGCGCCGACGGTGGCGACTCCCTGCGTGTGCGACACGTCGTAACACTCGATGCGGTTCGGCGGCGCGGGCAAATTCAGCGCGGACTGCAACTCCGCGAGAGCCTGCTCCTGCTTGTGCGAATCGGCCTGCCACTGCGTCCGCAACGCGGACAATGTCTCGCTGGCGTTTTCCGCGGCCATCTGGACGAGTTCCCGCGTCTGTCCCTCCTTCGGGACGCGGATCTCCACCTTCTCGCCGCCGCGCCGAGAGCGCATCCACTCGCCGATGATCTTCGCCTCCTCGATTTCATGCGGCAGCAACACCTGCTGCGGGACCGAGGCGGCCTCGGTGTAGAACTGTTTGACGAACTGCTCCATCACTTCGGCGTCGGCTGCGTCCTCCGTCCCCTCGAGGATGAAGTACTCGCGTCCGATCAATTTCCCCGCGCGGATGAAGAAAATCTGCACGCAGGCTTCGCCGTCGGCGCGCGCCAGGGCGATTACGTCCGAATCCTTGTAGTCCGAGGCGAAGATCACCTTCTGACGTTCCATGATGTTTTGCATCGCCTTGATCTGGTCGCGCAGCGCGGCGGCTTTCTCGAAGCGAAGTTCCTCGGCGGCTTTGTCCATCTCCGCCTGGACGCGCGCCAGCACAGGTTCGGAATGTCCGCTTAAGAAGTCCATCAGGTCGGAGATCATCTGGCGGTATTGCGCCTGGTTCACCGCGCCGATGCAGGGAGCGAGGCAGAGTTTGATGTCGTAGTAAAGGCAGGCGCGCTGGTCCTGTCCCGTGATGACGCGGTCGCAAGTCAAGTAGGGAAAGACGCGGCGGAGAACGTCGAGGGTCTGGTAAACCGCCCAGGCGGAGGTGTACGGCCCGAAGTAGCGCGAACCGTCCTCCGTCATGTGGCGCGTTACCGTCACTTTCGGGAAGGGGTCGCTCCAATGGACCTTGATGTAGGGATAGCGTTTGTCGTCCTTGAGCTTGATGTTGTATTTGGGACGATGCCGCTTGATCAGGTTCATCTCGAGGATGAGCGCCTCGAGTTCGGAGCCGACGACGATCCATTCGATGTCCGCGATCTGGCGGACGAGGCGGCGCGTTTTGCTGTCGTGGCTTGAGTCCGCGTGGAAGTAGGAGCGGACGCGGTTCTTCAGGTTGATCGCCTTGCCGACGTAGATAATCGTCCCCTCGGCGTTCTTCATTAAGTAGCAGCCAGGTTTCGCAGGCAGGGTCGCTAAAATGCCTTCGATATGCTTCGAAATTTCCATGCGATTATTTTAGCACAGACAAAATCGCGCGCGCGGCGCGCTTGTCCGTGAGTTATCCGAATAACGCTTGAACGGCTTCGCGGAATGTCTTTGTGTGATGGTCCACGTCGGCTTGCGTGGTGTCGGGCGAGATGAGCGCCATGTTGTGAAAGGGCGTCATCAGGATGCCGCGGTTGAGGGCGAAGAGATGCATGTAGCGGTCGAGTTCGTGGTCAATGGCGGCGGCGGCTTCGCCGCCGTTGCGCGGCGGGGTCGGGCGGAACCAGTACTCCGAGCGGTTGCCGAGACGTTTGACGATCCACGGGAGTTTGTATTCGGCAATCACTTCTTCCACGCCCGCGGTAAATTTCTCCTGCAAGGCAACGGCTTTGGCGTAAAACTCGTCGGTGAGGACGTTTTGCAATGTGGCCTTCATCGCGGCAATGGACAGGGCGTTACCCGCCAGCGTCCCGCCGATGCCGCCCACGTCCGCGTCGTCGAGGTCCATTTTGGCGGAGAAGGCCTTCGAGACCTCCTCGGTAAACCCGTAGACCGCGGCGGGGACGCCTCCAGCGAGGGGCTTGCCGAGGGTCAGGAAGTCCGGTTGAAGTCCGCGCGAGGCGGTGTATCCGCCAGGACCCGCGCAGATGGTGTGCGTCTCGTCAATGATGAGATAGGTCCCATATTTGCGCGTCAGCTCGCGCAGGGCCTCGTGGTAGCCGTCGTCGGGATGGATGATGCCGATGTTGGTCATCACGGGTTCGGCGAGGACGGCCGCGACGTCACGGGCGGAGAGCGCGGTTTCGAGCGCGGCAATGTCGTTGAACTCGATGACCTTGGTCGTCTCGCGCGGGTCAACCTGCGGACCCATGTTGTTGGGACGCGAGATGGGCGTGCCTTCCTCGTCGAGGGTGATGAAGGTTTCGTCCACCGAGCCGTGATAGCAATAGTTGAAGACGAGGATCTTCGGGCGATCGGTGAGCATACGCGCCATGCGGAGGGCGAAGCGGTTGGCGTCGGTGGCGGTGAGGGCGAACTGCCAGAAAGGAAGACCGAAGCGGCGTTGGAGTTCTTCGCCGACCCAGATCACGTCTTCGTAGGGGAGCATGAGCGTGATGCCTTTTTGGATCTGCTCGTTGATGGCTTCGTTCGTCGCGTCGGAGCCGTGTCCCGTCATCGCGCCCGTGTCGCCGAGGCAGAAGTCAATGTACGAGTTGCCGTCCACGTCGGTGAAGCGCGCGCCTTTGGCTTCCTTCACGAAGACGGGGAACGATCCCGCCCAGCGCACCATCCACAACATCGGCACGCCGCCGTGCAAGGATTTGCGGGCGCGCTGGTAGAGTTCGTAGGATTTGGGGTGGGTTTTGTGGAAGAGGGCTTCTTCCTGCTGGAGGAGAGATTCGAGTTTGGAGCGGTTGAGGATGTTGTTCATAATTCCTGAAAAGTAAGGTCAAAAGTCAAAGGACTTCCGAGTTTTCAGGCATCGGAAGTCCTTGCCAGCATTCGCCCTTCACTTTAAAGCCATTTTTCCAGTTCAAAAGTCTCGGAGAAAGGGTTTGCGAATCGAATGCCTTCAATCACGCGCCCGTCGGAAAAATCTTCGCTGAATATCACAAGGATTTGGTTTAGGTGCGCGCACGCCCAGATTTGCGCGTCGTAATACGAAACTGAATGTTCTCGCGCGCCGCGCAAGGCTTCCATAATGATCGTCGGTGTGAGGGGAAAAGTTGGAAAAGCTTGAAGGAAATTGCCTACATGCTCCTCTGCTTCCGCATGCGTCAGGAGAGGCGCATTGCCGCGGGTGGTTGCATTGACAAACTCTGAAAGGCATTGAACGCTTAAACAACCGCGCTGATTAATTTCCAATTCGCGAATGATACCTATGGCTTTTTTCCGCTTTACTTCTTCCGCAAGATCGAACATATAAACCAACAGGTTTGTATCAATCAGTATTTCGGTCATAGCGTTTCATTCTCTCTTCGTAGAGTTCCTCGCGAGTCCAATCACGTTTTCGCTGCGGAACAGGCCCGCGCTTTTCCATTTCCTGGAGAAATTTGTAAATTCTCTCCCAAGCTTCAAGATTGTAAGCGGGCCGATAACCAATGAAACGTAGCTCCGTTTCCAACGCGCGGCGGATGATTTCCGCCTCGCTGACGCCGCGCGCTTCGGCGATTTTTTTCAAGCGTTCTTCCTGGTTTTTTTGAATATAGATTTGCTTTCGAATCATTTGCGCCATGGGTTACTCCTGCGACTATACATCACATTATACATCACATGAGGTGGCTGCCAGGAAAGCAATCGCAAAAGGCGCGACCCTCGACTATTTTATCGCCGCCTTCAATGCTTCGCCAAATACAACAAGGCCATCGTTGATCTGTTCGCCCGTTACATTCAGCGGCGGGATCCAGCGGACGGTGTTGTCGTAGGTCCCGCACGAGAGTAGGAGCAGGTTGCGCTCCTCGGCGGCGCGGACGATCTCCTTGACGAGCGGTTTGGCTTTCGCCTGGCTGCCGTCCACGATGAATTCCGTGCCGACCATGAGTCCCTTGCCGCGCACGTCGCCGATCTGGGGATATTCCTCCTGCAATTTGCGGAGTCCCGTCATCAGTTGGACGCCGCGTTCGGCCGCGTTTTCCACCATCTTCTCTTCGCGCAGCGCGCGGATGGTGGCGACTCCCGCGGCGCAGGCGATCACATTCCCGCCGTAGGTCCCGCCGATGGAGCCGACGTCGAGTTTCTTCATCAGGTCCGTGCGACTGAACACGCCGGAGAGCGGCATGCCCGAAGCCATTCCCTTCGCGACGGTCATAATGTCGGGGACGATGCCGAAATGTTCGAAGGCGAACCACTTGCCCGTGCGGCCAAATCCCGATTGGACTTCGTCGAGGATGAGCAAAATGCCGTGCTTGTCGCAAATCTCGCGCAGGCCTTTCATGAACGCGGCAGGCGGGACGACGTATCCGCCCTCGCCGAGAACGGTTTCGAGAATGATGGCGGCGGTCTCTTTCGGCGCAGTCTGCGAAGCGAGCAGATATTCCAGACGTTCCAGCGCGTATTGACTGGCTTCCTCTTCCGTCATTTTTAAGTTGAAGGCGTAGGGGAAGGGAGCGACGTACACGCCCCCCAGCAGCGGGGAAAAGCCCGCCCGATAGATCGTCTTGGAAGTGGTCAGGGACATCGTCGCATGGGTGCGTCCGTGGAAGGAGCCGCTGAAGACGATCACGTTCGGGCGGCCGGTCGCGACCTTGGCGAGTTTGACCGCGTTCTCCAGCGCCTCCGCGCCGGAGTTCGCGAAGAAAAACGAGTCAATCGAAGGCGGGACGAGCGGACGGATCTCCTCGATGAGCTGCAGCATCGGTTTGTGGATGACGATGTTCACCTGCGCGTGGATGAAGTTACCCGCCTGCTCGCGGATCGCCTCCACGACTTTCGGGTGGCAGTGTCCCGTGTTCGCCACGCCGATGCCGCAGGTGAAGTCCAGCAGTTTCCGCCCGTCGTCAGTGTAGATGTACGAGCCTTCGGCGCGGTCGGCGACGAAGTTGAAGATGCGACTCCAGGCTGGAGTCATGTGCGGGAAATTGTCCTGATAGAGTTGGGACGTCATGATATCCTTTCCGCTCAAAAGAAACGGGAATCAGTGGGCGATCATCACGTGTTTGGTGATCTGATAATCGCCGATCGCCTCGGCGGACAGGTCCTTGCCGAAGCCCGATTGTTTAAATCCGCCGTGCGGCGTTTCGGAGGTCAGCGGCAGGTGGTCGTTGATCCACACCGTGCCGAATTCCAGTTCGGAAGAGAGGCGCATGGCGCGCCCGATGTCGCGGGTGAAGACCGAAGCCGCCAGCCCGTACAGCACGTCGTTGCCCTTGCTCAGCGCGTCGGCTTCGTCGTCGAATCCCTGTACGGTGATGACGGGGCCGAACACTTCGTTCTGGACGATCTCCCAATCCTGCTGGACGTTGGCGATCACGGTCGGCTCGAAGAAGTAGCCCGCGTCGAATCCCTTGGGCGTGCCGCCGCCCGTCAGGATCTTCGCGCCCTGGGCCTTGGCGCGCTCCACAAAACCGCTCACGCGTTCCTTCTGGACGCCCGAAATCAGCGGCCCCATCTGGACGCCGTCTTCGAACGGCATGCCGATCTTGACGTTTCGCATGGCCTCGACGACCGCTTCCTGCATGACCTGGATCTTGCTCTTCTCGACATAGAGACGCGTCGCCGCGGTGCAGTCCTGTCCCGAGTTCAGGAACGCGGCGGTGGAGGCTTTCGCCGCGACCAGTTCGGGATCGGAATCGTCGAACACGATGAACGGCGCTTTGCCGCCCAATTCGAGGTGGACGCGCTTGAGCGTGTCCGCGGCGGTCTTCATGATCTTCTTGCCAGTGCCGGTGGATCCGGTGAGACTCACCATGCGCACGTCGGGATGCTCGACAAGGGCCTGCCCCGTATCGTTTCCGCCGGTGACGATGTTGACCACGCCATCGGGGATGCCGGCTTCCTTAATGAAGTCCGCGAGCATGAGCGTGGTGAGAGGCGTGCCGGGCGCGGGTTTCAGCACGATGGTGCAGCCTGCCGCCAGCGCGGGACCGATCTTCCATGCCGCCATCATAAATGGATAGTTCCACGGCGCGATCTGCCCGACGACGCCGACGGGCTCGCGGCGATACATGGAAGTGTAGCCGGGCATATATTCGCCCGCGTGCGAACCGTGCGTGTCGCGCGCCGCGCCGGCGAAGAAGCGCAGGTTGTCCACCGCGAAGGGGACGTCGCCGCCGAGACTGACGAACGCGTACGGTTTGCCCGTGTTTTCAGATTCGAGTTTGGCAATGGCCTCGCTGTTGGCCTCGATGACGTCCGCCAGTTTCCAGATCAGTTTCGAGCGCTCGCCCGGCGTCTTTTTGGACCAGCGACCGTCGTAGAAGGCGGCTTTAGCGGCCTGCACTGCTCGGTCCACGTCTGCGCGGCCGGCGTCCGCCACTTCGGCGATCTTCTTTCCCGTCGTCGGGTCTTCCACAGCCATCATCCGGCCGTCCTGCGTGTCTTCCCACTTACCGTTAATCCAAAGTTTGTGTTCCACAGTTATGCTCCTCGGTATATATTATCGCCCTGGCGGCGACGTTAAGCGTCTGTCCGAATCGCGACCATTTGAATGTTGGTCATGTCTTCCATGGCGAACCGCACGCCTTCGCGCCCCAGTCCGCTCTGGCGGTTGCCGCCATAGGGCATGTGATCGGCGCGGAAGTTGGGCGTATCGTTGACGATGACGCCGCCGAAGTTGAGCCGTTTGATTGCCCTGAGGACGCGGTTGATGTCGTTGGTGAAGACGCCGACCTGCAGGCCGAACTTGCTGTCGTTGGCCTGCTGCAGCGCGGACTCGAAATCGTCGCTGGAGATGACCGACGCGACCGGCGCGAACGTCTCCTCGGCGACGACCTTCATGTCGGGCTCGACGCTCGTCAGCACGGTCGGATAATAGACCGTGCCTTCGCGTTTGCCGCCCGTCAGGACTTTCGCTCCGCTCCCCTGCGCCTCGTTGACCCAACCTTCGATGCGGTCCACTTCCTTCGAGTCAATCATCGGGCCGACGTCCACGCGCTCGTCGAGCGGGTCGCCCACGACCATTGCCTCCGTCGCCTGGACGAATTTTTCCGCGAACGGCTCGAAGACCTGCTTCTGGCTGTAGATGCGCTGGACGGAAATGCACACCTGCCCCGAATTGTAAAACGCGCCGACCGCGCAGCGTTTGGCGACGAAGTCCAGGTCCGCGTCGGGCGCGACGATGACCGGGGATGTATTCCCCAGTTCGAGCGTCACCTTCTTGATGCCCGCCACGGCGAGGATGTGCGCGCCCACAGGCGGGCTGCCCGTGAAGGTGACTTTGTCCACGCGCGGGTCGGAGACGAGCCATTCGCCCACGGTGGAGCCGGACCCGGCCACAAGGTTGATCACGCCGGGCGGAAGCCCGGCCTCCATCAAAATCTCGCATAACTTGACGGCGGTCAACGGCGTGGTTGTAGCGGGTTTGAGGACAAGGGTGTTTCCTGACGCGATGGCGGGAGCGACTTTGTGCGCGACCAAATTCAACGGGAAGTTGAACGGGCTGATGGCGGCAATCACGCCTACGGGACGGCGGGTGAAAAAGCCAAAGTAGCCCTCTCCCGACGGGACGGCGTCCAGCGGGAAGGTCTCGCCGTGCAGCCGCTTGGCTTCCTCGGCCGCGATCGTAAACGTGCTTTGGGCGCGGTCCACTTCGGCGCGGGCGAACTTCATGGCTTTGCCCGCCTCGGCCGCGATGGTCTTGGCGAGGTCGTCGGCGCGCTCGCGGATGAGCGCGGCGGTTCGCAGCAGGATGTCCGCTCGTTTGTGAGCGGGCATTTCCGCCATCACGTCTTCGGCGCGTTCGGCGGCGGCGATGGCGGCGTCCAGCATTTCGCTGCTGGCGGCCGGCAATGTGCCGATCACTTTACCGTTGTACTTGTTCGTCACTTCCAGGAGCGTGCCGCCTCCGACCCATTCGCCGGCGATCAACAACTTGTAGTCCACATTATCCTCCGTGATGCAAACATGGGATTCTGAAGTTCCATTTCAGAGGGACGTTTCGATAAAATTTTCGGATATGCGAAAACGATAAAACTACGCGGGCAGATAGTCCGCAGCCCACTCGATTTCCAGGCTGCGAAGCCCGGCGCGGGTGGGGACGCCGTTGGCGGTCCAGCCTGCCAGCTTGTAGTACGCGTCGATGGCGGTATCCAGTTCCTCGTGAGTGATGGCGAAGCCCGCCGTCGGGCCGGTCCCCTTCAAGGGTTTGAAGAATTTCTTGGGCAGGTAATCGTCCTTGCGTCCGAATCCTTCGCGGGCGTTGAAGGCGCGGAACAGGTTCAGGCGGCGGCGCCCGACCGCCATTAACTCGTCGAGCGTGATGTCCCAGCCGGTGACGGCGCGGAGCGCCGCCGCAGTTTGCTCGCCGTCGTAGAGCGTCCAGGCAGGACCGAAGACGAATTGGCAGAGCGCGGCGGAGTCCAGCATCGAGTAGAAGACTTCGGTCTCGTAGGCGAAGCGGATCTTTTCGTCGGTGAGCGAGTAAGCCGGCTGCGGCGCGCACAGCCCGATCTGTTTGAGGCGGTCGAGGTTGAAGTCGCCCACGCCCTCCTCGTAGTAGGGATCGTGTTCGCTGGATTGGTGGTCCGCGCCGAAAGGATTGACGGCGTAGATGAGCGCGAGACTGCGCTTGGCTTGCGGCATGTGCGCGGGAGCCTCGGCGCCTTTGACCGTGATGAGACATTCGTCCGCGCCCCGCCCCCAGATTTTCGCGGCGCGCTCTGAACCCAGGCCGAGCGTCCGCCCGAATTCGCTATCCGCTTTGACGATGTGATTGAGCGTTCGGAGCATGGCCTCGGCGTCGCCGAATTTCAATTCATAGCCGCCCGTTTCTTTCGTCGTGATGATGCCCTTTTCGAAGCACTCCATCGCGAAGGCGATGGTCGCGCCGCAGGCGATGGTGTCCACGGCGTATTCGTTACAAATCTGGTTGGCGAGCGAGACGGCCGCCAGGTCGTCAATACCGCAATATGTACCGAAGGTGGCGAGGGTCTCGTATTCGGGACCGCCGTAGCGTGGATCCACTTTGTAGGGGCCGTCTTTGATCTCGACCACGCGCTTGCAGCGGACGACGCAGGCGTAGCAGGTATCGCGTTTTTGGAGGATGGTCTCGGCCATCTTCTCGCCGCTGACAGGCTCCGCGCCCTCGAACTGGGCTTCGTCATAGTTGCGGGTGGGGAGACAGCCGATGGTGTTGTTGAACATGACGACGACTGCGGTGCCGAATTTGGCGAGGCCGTCCATGTCCCCGTTCTCAGGGATGGCCTTCGGCCCGAACTTGTTGAGCGCGGCAAGCGCCTTCGCGTCGGCCATCTCGACCTTCTTCGTGCCGCGCGCCGCCACAGCCTTGAGATTCTTGGACGCCATCACCGCGCCCATGCCTGTGCGCCCGTTGTGCCGCGTGGACATGGAGACGATGGTGGAATACAACACGCCGTTTTCCGCGCCAGGACCGTGCTGGAGAATTTCGGCCTTCGGGTCCACTTCGGCGTGGAGGATGTCGTCCACCTCGCCCGTCAATTTGCTGACCAGGTGAGACGCGTCGCGGAGTTCAGCCTCCCCTTCCACGATGGCGAGATAGACGGGTTTGGGCGATTTGCCTTTCACGACGATCCCGTCGAAGCCCGCGAACTTCAACTCGGCGGGGAAGAATCCGCCGCTTTGCGAGTCGCCGATCCCGCCGCTGAGCGGAGACCGGGCGTTGGCGCTCAAGCGGCTCTGACCGGAAATCGGCGCGCCGGTGGCGACCCCGACCATCAGCGTGAGGACGTTATCGGGTCCGAGCGGATCGGCGCCCTTGGGCATTTCGCGCAGGATGTAGTGCATCCCCATGGCCGAACCGCCCAGGTACTTGCGGTAGAAGGCGTCCTGCGGCTCTTCGATTTCGAGCTTTCCGTTGGTCAGGTCAACGTGCAGGATTTTTCCGTTGTATCCTTTTGGCATGGTCTCCTCCGACAACGATTAGGGGTTGGCGATCAGCGGCTGACCGATGCGGTCAATTATACGAAAACACGGCAGGGAAGGCAAACCAATTATGCCGAAAGAGACAGGCAAGCGCCTTCCCTTGTCCGTTTGGGAGGCCGGGCGCGGTCCGGTCCGTCAACCCTACCCGACACGCGCCCGCGAGCCGCGGGACGTTCCTTTCGACAGGCCGGCTGGCTAACGAATCCCGTACGGGAAGCCGTATTCCGCCATTTTTTCCATAAAGGGGACCGGCTCAAAGGCTTCGGGTCCCAGCGCTCCCGCGCCCTTCCAAATCCCATGCTCGATCAAATCCATCGCGATGACGGGAGAAAACGCGGTCTGCGCCACCACGGCCTGGCATCCCAGCCGCGCCATGCACTCGTCGTTATCGGCCACCTGGTACAGGTAGACTTCCTTCGGCTTGCCGTCCTTTGTTCCCTTCACCCAGACGCCGGCGCAGGTCTTGCCGTGCATCTTATCGCCGAGATGGGCTGGATCGGGCAGGCAGGCCGCCACCACGTCGCGCGGCGCGACCATCACGCCCTTCACGTTGATCTTTTCCTTGTTGTCGAGTCCGAGCATTTGCAGGGTCTTCAGGACGCCGATGAACTGGTCGCCGAGTCCGTATTTGAATGTCACGCGCTTCGCCTTGACCCAGCGCGGGACGAGCAGCACTTCCTCATGTTCCACGTTGACGACTTCGATGGGGCCGATCCCCTCGGGGAAGTCGAACGTCTCCGGCTCGGAGAACGGCTCGGTCGTGAACCAGCCTTTGTCCGCCTCCCAGATCACGGGCGGGTTGAGACACTCCTCGATGGTCGTCCAGATCGAAAAGTTGGGGGCGAACTCGTATCCGTCAATCGTCAGGTTGGCGCCGTCGCGGACGCCCACTTCCTCGATCTCGTCGAACAGGTGATCCTGGGCATAACGCGCCATCACGTCCACCATGCCGGGTTCCACGCCGATCCCGACAAGCGCCAGCAGGCCTTTTTCCTCCCAGGCCTTCGCCCGCTCGAACTGGTAATCGCCAAGTTTGACGCCGGTCTTGCGGAACGGGTCGGTGGGATGCGGCTTCGAGAGCGTCATCGCCATGTCCATGTAGCCGACGCCTGCGTTGAAGGCCGCGTCGAAGATCTTCTCGTTGAAGACGGGATCCACTGCGTTCATGACCAGGTCGACGTTATACTTGCGCGCCAACGCCTCGACCATCTCCTGCTTCCCCGCGTCGATAAACTCGACGGGAAAGCGGGCCGCGTCGCCCCCGACCTTTTTCTGCACTTCTTCCGCGCGCTTCAGGTTGAAGTCGCACAAAACCATTTGCTCCATCCACGGGCGGGCGCCGGCAATGACGGCAATGGCCTCGCCTACCCCTCCAACGCCAACCAGCAATACTTTCATGATTTTTCTCCATTCGTATTACAGCGCAAGGTCCGGCCGTTTCTACGGCGGACTTCGGGTCATTGCAAACGCTTTCCCATCGCCGGCCGCGCCCGGCCAGCGATGGGAAAAAGCCGGCCCCCGCAGGAACCGGCTCAAAGTCACGCGCGAGGCGGTTAGTTGCCTCCTTTGACCTCGGTCCAAATCTGGTCGTAGATCAGAAGCGCCTCGCCCACGTCGTCAATGCGATGGGCCTTGGCGACCGCTTCGGCCGGCGGGTTGGTGATCGGCGAGTTCGCGAACGGTTCGTACAGGTCGGGGGCGTTGTTCTTGGCGTATTCCAGCGCGGCCAGATTGGGGTTGAGGTACGGGAAGTCGCGCAGCATCAGGTAGAACAGGTTGCCCTGCATGGTGTAGTTCAGCCAGGCGTAGGCGGCGTCCAGGTGCGGGGCGCCTGTGGGAATCGCCCAGTTATCCTGCCAGATGATCGAGCCTTCGGTGGGATAGGCGAAAGCGAAAGCGGGGTCTTCCTGGTTGGCTGTGAAGGCTTCTCCTGTCCAGACGACGCCCAGGTCCACATCCCCGGCGATCAAGGCGGTCTTCGGGCTGTCGCTGTCGAAGATCTTCACGTTGGGGATCAACTGCTCCAGTTTGGCTTTGGCCTCGCTCAATTGAGCGGGATCGGTGGCGTTCACGTCGTAGCCGAGAGTGAGCAGCGTAAAGCCGATGACGACGCGCGAGTCGTCTACGAAAACCAGCCGCCCGGCGTATTCCGGCTTCCACAGGTCGGCGTACGAGACGGGGGCGGGCGAGACTTTATCGGCGTTGTAGACGATGGCGTCCAGGCCGCCTTCGTAGGGGATCGTATATTCGTTGCCCGGATCGAACGGTTGGTCCAGGTATTTGGGGTCCAGGCTGCCGAAGAAATTCAGTTTGCTCTTGTCCAGTTTCTGGAGCAGGCCGTTGCGGACCATCAGGCTGATGACGTAGTCTGTCGGCAGGACCAGGTCGTACGTGGCGCCGCCCGCCTTGAGTTTGGCGTACATTTCCTCGTTGGCGGAATATTCGTCGTGGTTGATCTTGACGCCATAGACGAGCTCAAAGCATTCCTTCCATTCGGGGGGGATGTACTCGGTCCAGACGAACAGGTTCAACTCTTTCGAGGTCACCTCGATATCGGACTCGGGCGCGGGGCACACGAACCCGGACGCGGTGACCTTTTCTCCGCTCCCGGCCGACGGCGCGCTTCCTCCGCCGCAGGCCGTCAGCAGGACGCTTGCCGCGAGCAGCAGGGCAAGCATTTTGGACAGCGTGGTTTTCATCACTTCCTCCTTGGGATACAGAAATTTTTCTCACAAGACAGACCGCCTGTCTTGTGTCTTGCGCGATATTAACGATCGCCGCGCGACGCCCGTCCCCTGTCCCCGCCCCTTCTCCACGAGACGAGACCCAGGCGGAAGGCGCGTGGGGCCGGACTTAAGTCCGGCGGTTCTGGAAACGCTGCAACAGAAAGACGACCGTGAAGACGACCAGGATCCAGATCGTGGACAGGGCGTTTACCTGGGGCGTAATGATGCGCCGCAGCAACCCGTATACGTAGATCGGCAGGGTGGTCGAGCCGGGGCCGGAGGTGAAGAACGTGATTACGAAATCGTCCAGCGACAAAGTGAAGGCCAGCAGCGCGCCCGAAAGCACGCCCGGCAGGATCATGGGAAAGGTCACGCGCCAGAAGGTGACCAGCTCGTTGGCGCCCAGGTCCATGGCGGCTTCTTCGAAGGATTTATCGAAGCCCTGCAAACGCGCCTGCACCACCAGCGTCACAAAGGGGACGCTGAAAGCGATATGCGAGACGATCACCGTCGGCAGCCCCATGGTCAGGCGCGCAGAACCGGCCAGGTTGAGGCTGTTGTTCAGGAACGAAAATACCTGGCTGAACAGCACGAGAATCCCGATGCCCATGACGATCTCAGGGATGATGATCGGGATGTAAAGCGACAGCTGCGAGAAGGACTTAAGGCGGAAATCGTAGCGTTGCAGCGCCAGCGCGGCCAGCGTCCCGATGAGAGTGGCGACGACGGTGGAGATCGCGGCTATGGTGAGGGTGTTCCGCGTGGCGTTCATGGCCTCCGCGTTGCGGCTCAGTTCGCAGAACCAGTGGAACGGTCCGCACGGACTTTGGACGACCGTGCTGCCGTCCATGATCAGCGGGCCGACGCGGGTGATGAATCCGCCGAAGAAAATATTGGTCCGCGAGGAGTTGAAGGAAAACAGCATCAGGCCAAAGATCGGCGCGTACAGGAAGAAATATACCAGCCCGGCGGCGATCCTGACGAGGGGAGAACGGCGATGGGGATTCATCCTGCCCGCTCCTTTCCGGTCCATTCAGACGATGAAGACGCGTTCATGCGACAACGATCTCCTCGCCGAACCCAAACTTACGGGTGTAGAAATACATCACGACCAGCGTCAAAACCATCAGGATGAGGGACGCGGCAGAGCCGAAGGTTGGGTCGCGGGCGTCCAGGAATTGCCGCTGGATGAGGTTGCCGACCAGGATCACCTGCTTGCCGCCCAGCAAGTCGGACACGACAAAGGCGCCCATGACGGGGATGAAGACCAGCACTGTGCCGGCCACCATGCCCGGCATAGACAGGGGCAGCGTCACCCGCAGGAAGGTGCGGAAGGGGTTGGCGCCCAGGTCGGCGGCGGCCTCGTAGAGCGAATTGTCTATTTTTTCGAGCGAGGTGTAGATCGGCAGGATCATGAACGGCAGGAACTCGTACACCATGCCAACCAGCACCGCGCCGGGGGTGTAGAGCATTTCCAGCGGCGTAAAACGCGCTCCCACCAGGCCGGCCAGCCAGCCAAGCACGTCGTTGATCAACCCCTGCGTGCGCAGCAGCATCATCCAGGCATAGACGCGGATGACGAAGTTCGTCCACAACGGAACCAGCACCAGGAACAGGAAGGTGTTGCGGCGGCTGGGATGGGAACGGGCGATGAAGTACGCCAGCGGATACGCCAGCAGGATGACCACGATCGTCGAATTAAAAGCCAGCGTCAGCGAACGCCACAGGATCTGAACATACAGCGGGTCGAAGCAGGTCGCCCGTCCATCGGGGCAATTATGGCTGATGCCGATGATGCGGATGTAGTTGTCCAGGCTGAACGTGTAAATGACGTTCCCGTCCGCCGAGCGTTTGCCGAAGCTGATGACGAGGGTCAGGATGAGCGGGATGATGAGCAAACCGACCATAAAGATGAGCGTCGGCGTGATCAACAGGGTCCCTTGCGCGGATTTGTTTTCGCGAAGTCGTTTCAGCATGACATCACCTCATCGGTTGGGCATGACCAGCGTGTTCTCGGGGAACAGGGTCAACCACGCGGACTGGCCGACGGTGTAATAGGCCTTCGGATCCAGGCTGGAGATCCTGTTCTGTTCCCAGACCTTCACCTGCACTCCGTTCACGTCCATCACCAGATGCGTGTCCGATCCGATATACACAGAGTTGACGATCCGGCCTTCGAAGCAATTATGACTGAGGACGGCCTTGTCGGCGAGGCGGATCTTTTCGGGGCGGATGGAAATGGCGGCGGACTCCCCGACCGCGATCTCTCCTGAAACCAGCCCCTTGACCTCGGCGTTCAGGGCCGGCACGAACACGTCGGCTTTATCGCCTTCGATGGCTTTGACGGTCCCCTCCAGGAAATTGGAAGTGCCGATGAAGTCGGCTACAAACTTGCAATTCGGCCTTTCGTAGATTTCCACAGGCGCGCCGACCTGCATTACCTTACCCTTGCTCATCACCGCGATGCGGTCAGACATGGTCAGCGCTTCCTCCTGGTCGTGGGTCACATAGATAAAGGTGATGCCCACTTTCTGCTGGATGGCCTTGAGTTCCAACTGCATTTCCTTGCGGAGTTTCAAATCGAGCGCGCCGAGCGGCTCGTCGAGCAGAAGCACGTTCGGCAGTTTGACGAGGGCGCGGGCGAGCGCGATGCGCTGCTGCTGTCCGCCCGAAAGCTGCCTGGGGAAGCGTTTCTCCATCCCGGTCAGCTGCACCATGTCGAGCACGCGTCCGACGCGTTCCTTGATCTCGTTCGCGGGCGCCTTTTCCATCTCGAGGCCGAAGGCGATGTTCTGATAAATCGTCATATGCTGGAAGAGCGCGTAACTCTGAAACACCGTGTTGACGGGACGCTGGAACGGCGGCGTGCGTCCCTGCGCCTTGCCTTCGATGTAGACCTCCCCCTCCGTCGGCCATTCAAAACCGGCCACCATCCGCAGCGAGGTGGTTTTGCCGCATCCCGATGAACCGAGCATCGAGAAGAACTCCCCATGTTTGATCTGCATATCTACGTGGTCCACCGCGTTCAGCAGGGCGCCTTCGGGAGTTTTGAAGGTCTTGACCACGTCGCGCAGCTCGACTGAAAATTCGCTTGTCTCTGTCATCTATCTTCTCCGGGAAATAAAATGAACGTCGCTGCGAGTCGCCGCGCGGCCAGCCGCCGCGGCGACTCGCAATAAGCGGGAAGCAGGCTAATTACGCGGCGACCGCCTTCAACGTGTCCTCCAATCGGTCCAGCAAAATATCCATCTGCTCCTGCGTGATGACCAGCGGAGGCTCGATGCGGATGGTCTGCGCGCTGGTCAGCGTGCCGGCCACCAGCACGCCGCGCTTGAACAGCCCCGCGGCCACCTGGTATCCGATCTCCGGCGATTTGAAGTGCATGCCGATCAGCAATCCTCTACCCGTTATTTTCTCATAAATTTGCGGATATTTCACGGCGAATTCCTCCAGTTTTGGAATCAGATAATCGCCCTTCCGCGCGGCCTGTTCCCAGAGTTTTTCGCGCAGCGTGACGTGGATCGCCGCAATCGCCGCCGAACAAGCCAGCGCGCCGCCGCCCGTCGTCGTGGTGTGCATGAACGGATTCGGGTACATCATCGGCTGGAAGATCTCCTCGGTGGCGCAGACCGCGCTGACCGGCATCACGCCCCCGCCGAGAGACTTGGCGACGGAGATAATATCGGGGACGACGTTCCAATGCTCCACGCCCCACAGCTTCCCCGTCCGCCCCATGCCGGTCTGCACTTCGTCGGCGATGAGCAGCGCGCCGTACTTCTTCGTCGCGGCGCGGATACGCGGCCAGAAATCGTCGGGCGGGATGATGGCCCCCGCTTCGCCCTGGATCGGCTCGAACAACACGCCCGCCACGGGAATCCCGACCTTGTCGCAGATCTCCAGTTGACGCTCCACCGCCTCCGCGTCCCCAAACGGGACGTGGTAAACGGGACCCGCGTACATCGGCCCCATCGGCGCGCGGAAGTCGGACTTGCCCATCATCGAGAGCGAACCCATCGTCTTGCCGTGAAACGCCTTGACCGCGACGATGAACGCGGCGCGTCCCGTGTAGAGTTTCGCGATCTTGATGGCCGCCTCAATAGACTCCGTCCCGCTGGCCGCGAACCAACTGTACTTTAAATCTCCCGGCGTAATATCCGCGAGCAGTTTCGCCAGCACGCCGCGCAGCGGGTCTATCAACTCCTGCGAGGGCATGGGCGTGCGCGAGAGCTGCGCTTTTACCGTCTCGATCACTTCGGGATGACTCCAGCCCAGGTCCATCATCCCATAGCCGCCGAGGCAGTCGAGATATTCGCGTCCGAGCACGTCTTTGAAAATGGCGCCCGAACCGCTCCATTCCACCGCGGCCCAATCGCCCGCCTCGGTGACGGACTTGCGATACTCCAGCCAGCCGCGGTTGAAATGCTCGGCAAAGTTCTGCTTCGATTCGTCGATGATCTGTTTGCCCTCCGCCTCGGTCGGGAAGCGATCCATGCGGATCAAGTCCATCCAGCGGGACGAATATTCCAGGGCGTCTTCGTAATCGTGGGTCATGATAACTCCTTTGGAAGAGATTGAAAATTAGAGATTGGAGAACGGAGAGCAGTTTTTAAAGCCACGCCGGTTCTCTGCTTCCTGTTCTCCATTCTCTGCTCTCTTCTCACTAAAATTTCCTCGTCCATTCCTTGGGCCACCTCTCCACGACGACTTTCTTCTGCGTGAAGAACTCGACCGCGTCCATCGCCTGCCCGTGCATATCGCCGAAGAACGAGTCCTTCCAGCCGCTGAAAGGGAAGAATGCCATCGGCGCGGCAACGCCGATGTTGATTCCGATGTTGCCCGCTTCGGCTTCGTAGCGAAACTTCCGCGCCGCCGAACCCGACGACGTGAACAGGCTCGCCTGATTGCCATATTGTCCGCTGTTGACCAACTCGATGGCGTCTTCAATCGTCTGGACGTGCATCAGGCTCAACACGGGTCCGAAAATTTCGGTCTTGGCGATTTCGCTGCCGCGCGGGACGTCTGCCAAAATCGTGGGCTTGACGAAGTGCCCCGATTCATATCCTTGGATTAAAGCCCCGCGTCCATCCACAGGGACGGTTGCCCCTTCCTTGACGCCGAGTCCAATCAGCGACTCGACTCTCGCCTTCGACGCGGCGTTGATGACGGGTCCCATCTGGACGCCTGAGTCGAGTCCGTAGCCGACGACGCGTGACGAAGCGGCGTCGCATATCGCTTCACTAAAGGTCGAATGGGCTGAACCAACCGTCACTGCGAAAGAAACGGCGAGACAGCGCTGTCCCGCGCATCCGAAGGCAGAGTCCGCAATGATTTTCGTCGCCATGTCCATATCGGCGTCGGGCAAAACGATGACGGGATTCTTCGCTCCGCCCTGCGCCTGGACGCGTTTGCCATGCGCGGCGGCGGTGGCATAAACATACTTGGCGACATTGGTCGAGCCGACGAACGTCACCGCGCGGATGGACGGGTGTTCAAGAATCGCATCCACCGTTTCTTTTGCGCCGTTGACGAGATTGACGACGCCCTTCGGAAAGCCGACCTGCTCGATGAGTTTGAAAATGAACTGCATCGTCATCGGAACTTTTTCGGAGGGCTTGACGATGTAGGTGTTGCCCGCCGCGAGCGCGTACGGCAGATACCAAAACGGAATCATGCCAGGGAAGTTGAACGGCGCAATCGTGGCGCACACGCCGACGGGCTGACGAATCATCAACTCGTCTATGCCTGTGGCGATGTCTTCGACGAACTCGCCCTTCATCATCATCGGCATCCCGCACGCCACTTCGATGTTCTCGAAGGCTCGTACCATCTCGGCTTTTGCTTCTTCAAACGTTTTGCCGCATTCGTTCGTGATGAGTTTGGCGATCTCATCATGATTGGCGCGCATCAGGTCACGCAGTTTGAATAGATATTGCACGCGGTCGTTGACGGGCGTCCTGCGCCAGCCATCGAACGCTTCACTCGCCGCCTTCGCCGCTGAGTCGACATCCGCTTTTGTGCCGAGCGGAGTCTTGGCGATGACCTGTCCCGTTGCAGGGTTGATCACGTCGAGGTGTTCGGTGGCGGAGGGTTTGGTCCATGAGCCGTTTATATAGTTGAGGATTTCCATGTTTACTCCGAATAAGAGATTAGAGATTGGTAAGTAAGTAGTAATTGGTAATTGGATGACGCGCTACGCTTCTTTCTAATCTGATAGTTGATTCTGTCCGTTGAACTTTTGCTCTCGCCTCAGCCGCCCACTTTGTTATTGAGGATAGTTTCTTGGGGTAAAGTCATTCAAGGTTCAACAAAGTTTGACGTATTTCTTGCCAAAATCGCAAATGTTCTCTTTTAACTCCACTGGCGCGTTGATATTCAAATTCAAGCCATTTGGTATATTCACCAACAATGTCTTGTGGGTTGCTTATTAAGCGCATGTAATATTTCAATGAAGGGATAACGCCGTTGACAATAATCTGGCATGAGTGAACTTTCTTGTACTTATCTATTTCTTGCACTACCGATTCGTAGTCATCAAAGTTCGGTTCACTTGTAGTCAAAATATAGTAACGGTCAATTTCAGTGTTTCTTATCTTTCGATAAACTACACCAACCATATCAGCGGTAACCGGCTTGTTGTGCTTGATTTCAACCGACTCGAAACACGAATTATCGGCATTGTTTACATCAATATCCCCCAAAGATTTAGAACGAGAATCGGGGCTGGTATGCGATTCGAGTGGCAAGAGAAATTTTCCCGAATATCTCCTGACATCAGGCATCAGGAGGTTATAAACAGAGTAAATCGCCAGGACAGGAAGGCGGGCAGTTCCAACAATGCCTTTGCCATAATCGTGACGAATATGCAGGCTTAGCGCGTCTATGATTTTTGCAATCGTTATACTACTTGCAACTTGTACTCTGGCAAAAAGAGCGTCATCGCTTGCTGTTGATTCATACATAAGACCCATTAACGCAACCAGCAACTTAGGCGCAAGATTGCTTTCAGCCTGCACATGGTCTAATGTTCTCAAAAAAGCAGTTTTCAGAGCGATGTTACGAATCTTGCCTGGAAAATTAAGATTGTATGGGCGAGGTTGTTCTAAAGAACGAGTCAACCATGCGCTTTCAGCCATTGCGAAATGAGGGAATTTGCTTTTCAAAAATGGGGTGACATATTTCGTGTCAAACGTTCTACCCGAATAACCGCCCTTCATACCTTCCTGATGTTTGCGAATATCTTGTTCAGGCTGATAAACCTTGTACACAAGCGAAGTCAATGTAACGCCCAAAACGGCTTTTTGAGTTTCAGCATTTTCTACGATGATTCTTAATTCGTCAACGTATTCATCTGGCAAGCCAGATAAAATTGTTTTTAATGACCTCTTCTTCGCCGCTTCGTAAGCGGTTTCCAATAATTCATTAGGCGTTTGCGGCATTGTTTCGCTCCCACAAAGACAATTGATGCTTCACGCTACTCAAACGTTTTTGGGCGTAAAGGCAATATTCTTCGCTTATATCAAAACCGATATACACTCTCTCGTTTTGAAAAGCAGACACAGCCGTTGAGCCAGAACCCATGAAAGGGTCAAGAACAACTTCGCCTTTTTGTGTCAATAGTTTTATAAACTCATCCACAATTTTTACTGGATAGATAGCGGGGTGTGGACAGTTTTTCAACGATTCAACAGGTGTAGTGATAACATCTTTCTTTAATGGGTTACCATAAATACGGATGATAGTAAATCCGTTTTTGTCCAATTGAATTTTTCTTCCGCCATCTTGTCCGCCAAAAGGCTCTGAATGAATTCCCCTGATTTTCATACGAAAACCTTGAATTTCGCCATTACGAACTTCTTCGATGACTTCTTCCAGTGCGTTTCTTGCCATTTCTTTCTGTTTTGGTGTAAGTGTCGATTGCTCAATCAGCGGAAAGTATTTTTTTCCTACATTTTCACCTGTTCCATTGCCATTTGTTTTTGGTTCTTCGGTTGGCTTGAGAAACTCATCAAGAAAATATTTGTAGTCTTGGGATTTTACAAAATGAAAGAACGGTTCTGTGCTACTTACCAGTCTGCGTTTGAATTGCCTTGGGGTCGGGTTGGACTTTACCCATGTTACATTATTTACAAGAGCCACACCGCATTGCTCAGTTGCGGCGATAGCAAACCTATAAGGCATTAACAACAAACTACTATCCTCATACTTGTCACCAACATTGAAAACAATGCTGCCTGTTGGTTTGATTACACGAACGCACTCACGAAAGATTTTCATCAGCGCAGAAATATAATCGTCGGGTTTCTTTTCGTTCCCAACACCTCCACCATCATATTCTCTCTGCTGAAAATACGGAGGAGAAGTGATAATCAAGTCAACACTATTGGCTGGAATGGACTTAAGCAAAACTGCGCTATCTCCACAAATAATTTCATTCCAAAACGGCATTTCTGCTGGACGATTCACTGAGTAAGTAACGGGAGCTTGGTCTTTTATTTTTTTCATGACTCTATTTTACTCTACCACTTTCAACATTACTTGACTTGCTTATCCGTCACTTCCAACGCCTTCTCCACAATAGCAAGCCCTTCATCGAGTTGCTCCTGCGTGATGCACAGCGGCGGGACGATGAAGACCATGCTTCCCATGTTATTTGCCATGATGAAGGTGAACAGTCCGTTTTGACGCAGGACCTTCCCCACCTCCGCCATGACTGCTGGCGAGAAACTTTCTTTCGTGTCACGGTTCGTCACCAACTCAATCGTGGAGAAAAGACCGATGTAACGCACATCGCCCACAGAGACGTGTCGCGCTTTGATATCTTCCAACGCTTCGCCGAGGTATTTTCCGAGCAAAGCGGCATTTTCAATCAATTTGTCTTCTTCGTAGACCTCAATGGTTGCCAACGCAGTAGCACAGGAAAGCGCGTGTGCGCTGTACGTGAGACCTGCATAGAGATATTTGTCGTCGAAGAATTTGGCAATCTTCTCCGAGACAATCACCGCGCCGAGCGGAGCGTATCCGCTGGTGATACCTTTGGCGGTGGTGATGATGTCAGGGACGACGTTCCAGTTGTCCACGGCGAACCATTTGCCCGTGCGTCCCCATCCGCTCATGACTTCGTCCGAAATCAAAAGGATGCCGTACTTATCGCAGATTTCACGTACGCGGGGCCAGTAATCATCGGGTGGGACGATGAGTCCGTTCGAGCCGACCACGCCCTCCATGATGATGGCGGCAATCTTGTCGGGTCCTTCATACTTGATGACTTCTTCCAAATGGGAGATGCACTCGCGCTTGCACGACTCTGGTTTCTGCCCAAACGGACAGCGATAGCAAAACGGGTCCAAGAAATGGACTCCGCCAGGCATGACAGGTTCCACGGCGAGACGACGGTAGTCGCCAGTCAGCGCCATCGAGCCGTGTGTCGCGCCGTGATAGGAACGGTAACGCGCCAGAATCTTATGTCGTCCCGTGTAGAAGCGGGCAATCTTGATGGCATTCTCGTTCGCTTCCGAGCCGCCGAGGGTGAAGAAGGTTTTCTTCAAATCGCCAGGAGTGACCTCCGATAACTTTTTACCAAGCAAGCCGCGCGCTTCGGTCGCGTTGCCAGGATGGACGAAGGTCAATTTCGCTGCCTGATCCTGAATCGCTTTCACGACTTTGGGATGCTGGTGTCCAATGTTCGTGTTCATCAACTGCGACGAAAAATCGAGATAGCGCTTCCCGTCTGCGTCCCAGAAGTACACGCCCTCGGCGCGCGTGACGGGGATGGGATTCACCTGTCCCTGAACGGACCAGGAGAAGAGAGTGTATTCCTTGTTGAGGTCAACGATTTCCTGGGAGGTTAGGTTGGTCATGTTTGTCTCCGTATCGTTCGCACGTTTGAAAGTTGGCAGGTTTGAACGTTTAACTTTTTCAACCTTCAAACCTGCCAACACATTTACTTCCTCGCTTCTTTCACGATCTCCGCGTACACGTTCAACGTTTCGTCCACGTCCGCGTCGGAGTGTTCGTAGCACAGGAACCATGGCTCGCGGGCGTCGTTGTCGGGCATGACGCCGCGCCCGATGGCCTTCTCGATCAAAGCCTCGTACATGGCCCGGTCGCTCTTCGCCCAGTCGCGCTGGCTGGCGAGCTTGTCCACGCCGATGGCGAAGGAGAACATGGACGGATGGCCGCTGAACACAACGGGAATGTCGTTATCCTCGAAGATGTCCTTCAACCCGTCCATGAGACGTTTGCCGCGCTGGGCGATGGACTTAAGGATCGGCTTCGTTTGCAGCAACTTCAACGTGGCGTACGCGGCCGCGACGCCGGCCTTGTTATTGGTATACGTCCCGCCCTGCGCGACCCCGTGACCGATGATGGACATGATCTCGCGCGAGCCGCCGAATGCCGCCGCGGGGTAGCCGTTGCCCAGGGCTTTGGCGTACGTCGCGAGGTCCGGCTTGACGCCATAGTACTCCTGCGCGCCGCCGTTGGCGATACGGAATCCCGTCTTCACTTCGTCGAGGATGAAGACCGCCCCGTGCCGGCTGGTCTCCTCGCGGATGAGTTCAAGGAAGCCCGGCTGCGGGTCGATCGCGCCGCAGTTGCCCTGTCCCGGCTCGGTGATGACCGCCGCGATCTGGCCGCCGTAGGAGCGCATGGCGCGTTGGAATCCCTCCGCGTCGTTGAACGGCAATGTAATGATGAATTCGCGCATGGACTTGGGGATGCCCGACGAAGACGGGATGGGAATCGGGCTGCGCGCGTTGCCCATGGCCTCCGCCGGCGCGTATGTGGACCAGAGGGTGTGGTCGTGGAAGCCGTGATAGTTGCCCTCGAATTTCAGGATGACGTCGCGGCCGGTGTAGGCCCGCGCCACGCGGATGGCGTGCATCGTCGCTTCCGTCCCTGAGCAGGCCAGCCGCACCATCTCGACCGCGGGACACATCGCTGCGATCATCTCGGCGACCGCCACTTCGAGTTCGCCCGTCATGGCGAAGAGCGAGCCGCGCTGGATCTCCTC
>Ga0116166_1000206_pt1 | contig 58439 bp, 68 predicted proteins | sample AD_JPNMR2_MetaG_FD_89884 | JGI IMG/M metagenome (GOLD analysis project Ga0116166, IMG submission 89884) | Active sludge microbial communities of municipal wastewater-treating anaerobic digesters from Japan - AD_JPNMR2_MetaG | ecosystem: Engineered > Bioreactor > Anaerobic > Digestate | place...
ATACCTTTAAATTATAACGCCGCTTCGTTAGGTTTCGGATATAGAATAAAATATTGATTTAGCCTCTTTATCTATTCCCAAAACCTCAATGGCATATGCGGGGGGTTGATTAGTTTAACGTTTTTTTGTTATAATTTATTTGTTGCCTAACCTTAACGTTTGTTTGTTCTTATTTTTTTGAACAAATAAATTTTCTTACCGCCAAAAGCGGGAAGATATTTTTGTCTTTGAATAAGTTAGCAGATAGGAGTTTGTTATGGAAGAAAACAAAAACGAGCAGTTAAACGAACAAAAAAACATTTCGGAACCCGTCGGTCCCGAGTTTAAATATATAATAGCCAAAAAATTGGGTATGACCCAGATATTTACTCCTTCTGGAGAGATAAAAGGGGTAACCGTTTTGGAAGCCGGTCCTTGCCAGGTTGTTTATACGAGAACAAAAGAAAAAGACGGATATAACGCGGTATGTTTGGGATATGGAGAAAAAAACAAAAACATAAACAAACCTATGGAAGGCATATTTAAAAAGTATAACGTAAAGCCGGTAGAACATATGAAAGAGTTCAGGTTTGAAAAAATAGATTCCGTAAAACCGGGCCAGGTAGTCTCGGTTGAAAATAGATTTAAGGAAGGGGATTTTGTGGATATACAGGGTATTACTATAGGAAAGGGTTTTGCCGGAGCTATGAAAAGACATAATTTTAGAGGTCAGCCCGCTTCTCACGGAGCTTCGGATAGAGAAAGAGCCCCCGGTTCTTTGGCTTCGAGAAGAGCGTTGGGTAGAGTTATGCCGGGTCAGAGAATGGCCGGACATTTGGGTCATGAGACGGTTACTGTTCAGAAGATAAAGATAGTCAAGACAATACCGGAAAAAAACATAATAATGGTGAACGGAAGCGTTCCGGGTAAAGAGGGCAGCATAGTTTATATAAAGCAGACTACGAAGAAAGTCAGCATTCCGAAACAAACTACGACCGTTAAGTCTCAAGTTAAAAAAGACGCGGCCAAAGCCGCTCCCAAGAAAAAATAGTTAAGGAGTTTCTAATATGGAAATAAAACTTTTAGACAAAGAGTGTAAAGAAAAAGGGAATGTAAATCTTCCGGATTCGATACTGGCCGAGAAGGTTAATAGAAATTTCTTGTATGAAATAGTAAAATATTACAGAGCCAACCAAAGAGCCGGCACTTCTTCGACCAAAACGAGAGCCGAAGTAAGCGGCGGAGGAAGAAAGCCCTGGAAACAGAAGCATACCGGAAGAGCAAGACAGGGTTCCATAAGATCTCCGATATGGAAGGGAGGAGGAGTAGTTTTCGGGCCGAGACCCAGAGATTTTTCATTGGATATGCCCGTTAAAAAACTCCATCTGGCGCTTAAGCAGGTTCTTAAATCGAGAGTTTCGGATAATATGGTTTATGTTTTCGATAATTTGAGTTTCGATACCCCGAAAACAAAAAATTTCGAAAATATAATTAAAAATCTTAATCTTAAAGGGAAAAAAATACTTGTGGTTATGGATAGATTTGAAGAAAATACTCTTAAGTCTTTAAGAAACATCGAAAAGGTATCCTATGTTACCGCTTCGAATCTCAGCGCTTACGATTTAATATCCAACGATGCGATATTTTTAAATCAATCCGCTATAGATATAATAAAATCAAGAGTGGAGGAGTAATGAACATAAATCCTTATAAAATCATATTGGAGCCGGTTCTTACCGAAAAAAGCGTCAATCTTAAAGAGATGAATAAGTATGTTTTCAAAGTAAACGATAACGCCAACAAAAATAGCGTTAAGCAGGCCGTAGAGACGTTATTTAAGGTTAAAGTCGGCGGTGTCAGAATAGTCAATACCAAAGACAAAAAAGCGAGAGTCGGAAGATACGAGGGTTACAGAAGCGGCTGGAAAAAAGCCATAGTAACTCTTAAAGAAGGAAAAATAGAATATACCGACGTTAAAAAGTAAGGAGATAATATGCCAGTAAAAAGTTATAATCCGTATACCCCTTCAAGAAGATTCATAACGACTCAGGATTTTTCGGATATTACCAAGAAAGAACCTGAAAAAAGTTTAACCGTAGGGCTCAGAAAAAGCGGCGGGAGAAACAATACCGGTATGGTTATGGTAAGACATATCGGAGGCGGTCATAAGAGAAAATACAGGATAATAGATTTTAAGAGAAACAAACACAATGTTCCCGCCATAGTCGAGTCCATAGAGTACGACCCGAATAGGAACTCAAGAATAGCTCTTTTGAAATATAGAGACGGAGAGAAAAGATACATAATAGCTCCGGAAGGTTTAAAGGTAGGAGATGAGGTATTAAGCGGTTTGAAAGAGATACCGATAAAAACCGGTAACGCGATGCCCTTATGCTCTATACCGGACGGAACTTTCATACATTGCATAGAGATGAGGCCTGGTTGCGGAGCCCAGTTTGCCAGATCCGCCGGAAGCTCAGCTCAGGTTATGGGTAAAGAAGGAAAATACGTAACCGTAAAGATGCCGAGCGGCGAGCTTAGAAAAGTTTTAAGAGATTGTTTCGCCACTATAGGAAGGGTGGGAAATTCAGAATATAATACCATAACCATAGGAAACGCCGGGAGAAAAAGACATATGGGAATAAAGCCGACCGTAAGAGGCGGCGCTATGAACTCGGTCGACCATCCTTTGGGAGGCGGAAGAGGAAGATCCAAAGGAAATAACGTTCCGAGATCTCCGTGGAACCAGCCGTCCAAGGGTCTTAAGACCAGAACAAAAAATAAAATATGGAACTGGATGATAGTTCAGGATAGAAGAAAAGGCAAGGTATAAGGAGGAAAGATGGGTAGAAGTTCTAAGAAAGGAGCTTACGTAGAACCGAGTCTGATGGAAAAAGTGAAAAAAGCTTTGGAAACGGGAGATAAAAAGCCTATTAAAACATGGTCGAGAAGAACGACCATAATTCCCGATTTTGTCGGTTTGACTTTTATGGTTCATAACGGTAAAAAATTTCTTCCCGTTTATATAACGGAGAGGATGATAGGGCATAAATTAGGCGAGTTTTCTTTTACCAGAACCTTTAAAGGCCACGGCGCGGCTCATAAAGAGTCCACCGACCTCACATAAGGAGAGAATATGGAAGCAATATGCAAATTAAAATACCAAAGGCACTCTCAGTTAAAAGTAAGAAGAATAGCAAACCTCATAAAAGGTAAGAATCTCTGGGAAGCTACTCATTTTTTAAATTCTCTTACCACGCCGACAAAAACCGTTGTTCTTAAAGCAATTAAATCGGCCGGGGCAAACCTTAGCAATAAACTGGCGAAAAAAGTTGACCTTAAAGATGTATGGATAAAAGAAATCGCGGTGGACCAGGGACCGATGAAGTTTTTAAGAAGATATAACGCCGGTCCTATGGGCAGAGGCATGCCTTATACAAGGAACATGTGTCATATAAAAGTCGTGGTAAGCGACTTGAAAAATTAAGGAGAAGATATGGGACAAAAAATTCATCCTAATTCGGTAAGACTCGGTTACATAAGAAACTGGCAGTCCAGGTGGGTGGCGGATTTTAAAGATATGCCGCAGCTCATAAGAGAAGATTACGAGATAAGAAATATGGTAAAAGAAAAATTCCTTCAGGCGGCGGTCAGTTCCGTCATAATAGAGAGGCTTGGAAATTATCTTAAGATAACCATAAATACGGCCAGACCCGGCATAGTAATAGGAAGAAAAGGCCAGGATATAGAAACTTTAAGAGCCGAGCTTGAAAGAATGACCGGCAAAAAAGTTTATATAAACGTTTTTGAAATAAAAGTTGCAGAGTTGGACGCCACTTTGGTAGCTCAGTCCATAGCTTTTCAACTCGAGAAAAGAGTTTCTTATAAAAGAGCTTGCAAAAAAGCGATGGAAAAAACCATGGCAAGCGGCGCATTGGGCATAAAAGTCATGGTTTCCGGAAGATTGGGCGGAGCGAAAATAGCCAGAAGAGAATGGTATAGAAAAGGAAGAGTTCCGCTTCAAACTTTTTCCGCCGACGTGGATTACGGATTTGCGGAAGCCAACACCGTCATGGGCAAAATAGGAGTTAAGGTGTGGATATTTAAGAAACTGTTCTTTGCGAAAACGCCGAGAGAACTCCAGGAAGAATTGAAAAAGATGAGACTTGAAGAAGAAAAACAGAATATGATAGTCGGAGAAAATATATCAAAAGAAGAGAATAAAGGAGACCAAAATGTTGATGCCTAAAAGAGTAAAATATAGGAAACCTCATTCGGCTCCCAGAATTAAGGGATATGCTAAAGGTAACACAGAAATAAGATGGGGAGAGTACGCGATAAAAGCGCTCGAGCCCAAATGGATTACCGCAAGGCAGATAGAAGCCTGCCGTGTTACCATAGTCAGATACTTAAAGAAAAAAGGGAAGTTATGGATAAGAATATTCCCGGATAAAGCCATAACCAAACACCCCGCGGAAACGAGAATGGGAAAAGGAAAGGGAGATCCGGACCATTGGGTAGCGGTCGTAAAGCCCGGAAGGATAATGTTTGAGATAGAGGGCATAGACGATCAGATAGCCAGCGAGATTTATCATAGAGTAAGCGCTAAACTTCCGATAAGCACAAAACTCTTAAAGCGCGAAACCGTTTAGAGGTGAAATATGAAAAGCAAAGAAAAAGAATCAATAAAGAACATGGGCGATAACGAGCTTAATGCGATGCTTAAAGACTTAGAAAAGGAGCTTTTTGAGCTCAAATTTAACAAAAAAATTTCTCCGCTCGACAATCCCTTAAAAATAAGGATATTGAGAAGAAAAATAGCTTTTGTTAAAACTATTTTAAGCGAGAGAAATAATAAGACGGTAAATATTTCCAAGGAGTAAAATATGCAAGAGCAGAAAAGAGCCAAAAGAAGTTTGCTTACCGGAACCGTAGTTTCCGATAAAATGAATAAAACCAGAGTCGTAAGGGTGCTAAGAGTTTTTAAGCATCCGCTTTATGAAAAAATAGTAAGAAGCTATAAAAAGTATTACGCTCACGACGAGTTGGGTCAGTCTAAAATTGGAGATACGGTCGAGATAATGAGCACAAGACCTCTGTCCAAACTCAAAAGGTGGAGAGTCTACAGGGTAGTTACCAAAAATAAATAATCGGAGAATAATATGATACAGTTAAGAACAATGTTAAACGTAGCCGACAACTCCGGAGCAAAAAAACTCATGTGTTTTAAAATAAGAGGCGGCAGTCATAGAAAGTTTGCTACGGTAGGAGACATAGTTATGTGTTCCGTAAAGGAAGCTCTCCCGGAAGGAAACATAAAAAAGGGAGACGTGGTAAGGGCCGTAGTCGTAAGGGTCAGAAAAGAAATAAGAAGACCGGACGGTTCTTATATAAGATTTGACGACAACGCCGTTTGCGTGGTCGACAATAACGGCGAGCCCAAGGGAACCAGAGTTTTCGGTCCGGTTGCCAGAGAATTAAGGGCCAAAAACTTTTTAAAGATAATATCGCTTGCGCCGGAAGTGCTTTAAGGAGAGGTGAATATGGCAGGACTTAAGAAAAAAGATAAGGTTATAGTTCTTTCAGGTAAGGATAAAGGTAAAAAAGGCGAAATATTGAAGGTTTTCAAGAAAGGAGATAAGATTGAAGAGGTTATAGTTAGCGGAATCAATCTTGTTTCCAAACATAAAAAACCTACGAGAAACGACCCTGGCGGAATAGTTAAAAAAGAGGCTCCGATAAACGTTTCAAAAATTATGCTCGTTTGTCCGAGCTGCGACAAGCCTACGAGATTAAAAATGAATTTAACCGAAGGCGGAGAAAAGTTTAGAGTTTGCAGAAAATGCGGCCAGACTATAGCTTAGGAGGAATAAAGAATATGACGACGAAAACCGATTATATGCCAAGGTTAAAAAAACATTATCTTGAAAATGTCGTTTCGGCTATGATGAAGGAGATGAATCTCAAATCTCCTATGGCCGTTCCGAAAATTTCTAAGATTGTCATAAGCATGGGAGTAAACGAAGCTAAAGAAGACATAAAACAGCTTGAAACCGCAAAAGAAGAGTTGGCTTCGATAACCGGCCAGATGCCTCAAATAAAAAGGGCTAAAAAATCCATATCGAACTTTAAGTTAAGGCAGGGGATGCCTATAGCTTTAAAGGTGACTTTGAGAGGAGATAGGATGTACGAGTTCCTCGATAGATTCATATCTCTTGCGGCTCCCAAAATAAGAGACTTTTCCGGATTCGACTCGGATAAATTCGACGGTCACGGATCTTATAACATAGGGCTTAAAGATCACTTTATATTCCCGGAGATAAATCCCGAGAAAGCTCCGAAATCCAGAGGGATAAACATTACTCTGGTTACGACGACCAAAGAAGACAAAACCGCTAAAAAACTATTGGATTACTTTGGATTTCCTTTCAAAGAATCCAATAAAAAATAAGGAGTAAAATATGGCAACCTATTCACAAATGGCTAAAGCGAGAAGAAAACCCAAATTCTCGACAAGATATAGAAACAGATGTCAAATATGCGGCAGACCCAGAGGGTATTATAGAGACTTTGGGCTTTGCAGAATATGTTTGAGGAAAATGGCTCACGAGGGACTTATCCCGGGGCTTAAAAAATCGAGCTGGTAAGGAGGAACATAATGGATAGTTTATCAAATATGCTTGTTTCGATAAAAAACGCGTCGATGAGATTTAAAGAAAAGGTTGACGTTAATTACTCTAAAATGAACGCGATGGTTCTTGAAATATTAAAATCCGAAGGTTTCATATCGGGATATAAAATAATCAAGGACGAAAAAACAAATAGGCAAGTTATAAGAGTAAACCTTAAGTATACGGAAGATAAAACTCCCGTATTTGCGGGATTTAAAAGAATTTCCAAACCCTCCAGAAGAATTTATAGGGGATACGACGAGTTCCCGAGATTGAAAAATTCTTTCGGCATAAATATAGTTTCCACTCCCAAGGGAGTGATGAGCTCGATTAACGCCAAAAAAGAAAGATTGGGCGGAGAGGTAATCTGTCAGGTTTGGTAAATAAGGAGAAGATATGAGCAAGATAGGAAATAAACCGGTTAAAATATTGGACGGAGTAAAGGTTGTTTTAAGCGGAAGCTCCATTAATTTCGAAGGAAAACAAGGAAAAATGACTCTTCCCGTCTATGAAGGTCTTAAAGTGGAAATTAAAGACGGTATGGTTTTCGTTAGAAGAGAAAAAGACGGGGTAAATTCGTTCCACGGCACCATGAGAGCCAAGATTCAAAACGCCATACTGGGCGTAAGCGAAGGATTTAAAAAGGTGCTTGAAATAAACGGAGTCGGTTTTAGAGCTCAAAGCGACGGTAAAAAAATAACCATGCAATTGGGATTTTCGCATCCCGTTTCTTTGGATATACCTCAAGGGGTAAAAATAGAGATAGCGGGTAAAGACCAGAACATCCTTTCCGTTTCGGGAGTGGATAAAGAAATGGTCGGAAATTTCGCGGATAAAATAAAAAAGATAAAACCGCCGGAACCTTATAAAGGCAGCGGAATAAAATATCAAAACGAGAGAATTTTAAGAAAGGCCGGAAAAGCTCAAGCCGGCGCGGGCGCTAAAAAATAATCAGAGGTGAAATATGATTACAAAATACGAAAGATATCATTTAAGAAAAGAAAGAACAAGAAGGAAACTATTTGAAAGAGGAATAACCAAGCCGAGACTTAGCGTAAAAAGAAGCAATAAATACATCTACGCTCAGCTTATAGACGATTCCAAAGGGGTTACTTTAGCTTTCGCGTCTACCGTAGAAAAGGAATTGTCCGATAAAATCAAAAAAATGAACAAATCGGCGAAATGCATAGAAGCCTGTAAAATACTCGGCGAAACGATAGCCAAAAGAGCGATCGAAAAGGGAGTGAAAGAAGTAATATTCGACAGAGGCGGAAGAATATATCACGGAAGAGTTAAAGCGGTAGCCGAAGCGGCCAGAACCGCCGGTCTTAAATTTTAAAACAAGGAGAGAAAGATGATAACCAAAAACCAGAAAAAAATAAAAACCGAAAAAGAAGGCGAGTTGGTAGAAAAGACCAATGAGTTTGTCGAAGTTAAAGACGAAGCGAGCGAAGAAAAATCCATAGTAATAGCCATAAACAGAGTTTCCAAAGTTGTAAAAGGCGGAAAAAGGCTTTCTTTCAACGCCGTCGTCGCCGTCGGTAACGGTAACGGAAAGGTAGGCGTGGGAGTAGGAAAAGCCAAAGAGACTCAGGACGCAATAGCCAAAGCCTTAAATTACGCCAAGAAAAACATGATAGAGTTTCCGCTTAAAAACGGGACCATACCGCATGAAGTAGAAGCTAAATTTTGTTCCGGGTATATATGGATGAAACCGGCTATAGAAGGAACCGGTTTGATAGCGGGGGGAGCCGCCAGAAGCGTTTTGGAAGTCGCGGGAGTCAGAAACATACTTGCCAAAAATTTAGGTTCTACCAATACTTTCAATTCGGCTTATGCGACTATAGAAGCGCTTAAAAAATTGAAAACTACCGAAGCGATAAAAGAGATTAGAAAATAACCGGAGGTTTTATGGTTTTTATTCACGAATTAAGCCCTAAAAAAGGAGCCACTCACAGAAAGAAAAGACTCGGAACCGGACAGGGTTCGGGCCACGGACAGACCTCTACCAGAGGTCAGAAAGGTCAGAGAGCCAGAAGCGGAGACCCTAAAAGAGTAGGGTTTGAAGGCGGACAGATGCCGCTTTTGAGAAGGCTTCCCAAAAGAGGATTTAATAACGATTTCTTTAAAAAAACATACGAGATAGTAAAGATTTCAACCATAGAAAAAAATTTCAATTCCGGAGAAGAAGTAAATCCCGAGGAATTGGAAAAAAAGGGAATTATAAAAAGCTCTAAGCCGGTTAAAATACTCGGGGATGGAAAACTTACCAAAAAGCTTAACGTTTTCGCTCACGCTTTTTCTAAATCGGCGAAAGAGATAATAGAAAAAGCAGGCGGAAAGGTAAGTTTGATAGAAAAAAAATCCGCAAATAAGTAGGTTGCAGGTCGTATAAACCTTTAGTTAAAGAGGAGATTTATGCAAACCGAAAACATAGGTAATCTGTTTAAATCCAAAGACCTTTCTAAGAAAATAATATTCGTGCTTCTGGCAATAGCAGCATACAGGCTCGGGGCCGCAATCCCCATACCGGGCGTAAATCCGCAGGCTTTAAAATCTCTTTTTGAGGCTAATAAAGGCGGCATACTGGGATTTCTGGATATATTTTCAGGCGGAGCTTTGGGAAGGCTTTCCATATTTTCTTTGGGCGTTATGCCTTATATTAACGCTTCCATTATAATGAGTTTGGTTCAGGGCTCTCACATATTTCCCTATATAGAAAGGCTTTCCAAAGAAGGGGAAACCGGAAGAAGAAAGATAACCCAGATAACAAGGATATTTACTTTATTGCTTGCGACCATACAATCCATAGGTCTTACTCTGGCTTTAAATCATATGCCGGTTCCCGGCGGAATGCCTATAGTTTATAATCCGGATTTTACTTTTTATCTTACCGCGGTTTTAAGTATGACCACCGGTACGGTTCTTATAATGTGGATAGGAGAACAGATAACCGAAAGAGGAATAGGAAACGGTATATCAATAATAATTTTTACCGGAATAGTGGACAGGCTTCCCAAAGCCATAATGGATATGTTAAAACTCGTTCAGCTTGAAGAAATCAGCATATTGTCGGCGTTATTTATATTGGCCTTGATAGTTTTAATAATGGCTTTTGTGGTTTGGCTTGAGACCGCTCAAAGAAAAATTCCGGTCCAATACGCCCAGAGAATGGTTGGAAGAAAAATGTACGGCGGGGTATCTACTTTTCTGCCTTTAAAAGTGGACCAGTCGGGCGTTATAGCCGTAATATTCGCGGTTTCTTTTATGACTTTGCCTTATACCATAACTACTTTTAATCCAAACTCTCCGATAGCTCAAAAAATAATGGGCTATCTTAATCACTCAAGCCTTACATATCAGCTTTTATATATGGCTTTGATAATATTCTTTTGTTATTTTTATAATTCCGTAGCCATAAATCCCAAAGATTTGGCGGAAAACATGAAGAAATGGGGAGGATTTGTCCCCGGCATAAGGCCCGGAGAGGCTACGGCGAAATACATAGAAGACGTTTTAAATAAAATAACTCTTGGCGGAGCGCTTGCGGTTTCAATGATAGCCATACTTCCGGATTATTTGAGAGCCAAGTTTTCGGTTCCTTTCCATTTCGGCGGAACATCTCTTTTAATCGTTGTAGGCGTGGCATTGGACACGATAGCTCAGCTTGAGGCTCATCTTTTGATGAGAAACTACGAAGGGCTTTATAAAAACAAAAAGATTCAGGGAAGATGGTTTAACGTAGGCAAGTAATTTTTGAAAGGGGGCGATGTGAACTTGATATTTTTAGGCTGTCCCGGTTCGGGCAAAGGGACGCAGGCGAAGTTTCTCGTTTCAAATAACGGTTTCCATCATATTTCCACCGGGGATCTTTTCAGAGAAGAAATATCCAGAAATTCCGAATTGGGCCGTAAAGTAAAATCTTACATAGACGCCGGAAGGCTCGTTCCGGACGATGTCGTGTTGGATGTTATAAAAAATAAAATAAAAGACATAAAAGGTAATATACTTTTCGACGGCTTTCCAAGAACCATAGAGCAAGCGGAAGGGCTTGAAAAGATGATGGATAAGATTTCAAAAAACATAGATGTCGTTTTATTCTTTAACGTAAACGAGGAAGATGTGGTTAAAAGAATAACGGCGAGAAGAAATTGTCCCAAATGCGGAAAGATTTATAATATGATAACAAACCCGCCGAAAAACGACGAAACCTGCGACGAATGTAAGGTTAAACTTAATCACAGGGACGACGATAAAGAAGAAGTGGTTAAAAAAAGGATGCAGGTTTATAAAGACTTAACGTCTCCTCTTATTTCTTATTACAGAACCCAGGGGATATTCGAGATAATAGACGCATCTAAATCGGTAGAGGATGTGTATAAAGAAATAGTCGATAAGATTTCAAAATATTCCAAATAAATATAATAAAAATCATCTAATTTTATACAATATAGTTTGTGACATATTTTTGTCATATGGGCTATGATTGAAATCAAAACCGAAAAAGAAATAGCTTTAATTGAAAAAGCATCCAGAATAGTCGCCGAAACTCTTTTGTTGGTAAAAGAAAACGCGAAAGCGGGAGTTTCCACTTTGTATCTGGATAGAATTGCGTATGAAAATATAATAAAAAATAAAGCAAAACCGGCGTTTTTGGGATACAGAGGCTTTCCCGCAACCTGTTGTATATCGGTAAACGAAGAGGTGATACACGGAATACCTTCGGATAAAAAGATTTTAAAAGAAGGAGATCTGGTCAGCGTGGATATAGGAAGCGTATACGACGGTTATTACGGCGACGCCGCGATCAGTTTTATAATAGGAAGGGCGAAATCTCCCGAACACGAAAAACTTCTGGAGGTTTGCGAAAAATCTCTCTATAAAGGGCTTAACGAGATTAAAGACGGGGCAAAGTTGGGGGATCTTTCTTACGCCATAGGAGATTTTGTTTTTAAAAACAATATGGACGTCCTTAGAGAATTTACGGGACATGGCATAGGAAGAAGGCTTCACGAAGAGCCTTCAATATTCAACTACGGAGTTAAAAATACCGGTCCGGTTTTAAGAGAAGGTATGACATTGGCGGTGGAGCCGATGATAGTTTTAGGCAAAGCCGATGTGGATTTTAAAGAAGATAAATGGACCGTAGTTACGAGAGACGGTTCTTACTCCGCTCATTTCGAACATACCGTGGTCGTTACAAAAAAAGGATATAAAATACTTAGCAGGGTATAGCATATGAAAAATAAATACAGAGCCAATTGCAGCGAGAAAATAAAAAGAATAATACATATAATAGAAATTTTATATGCCGCAAAGCCGATAAATACTCTCGAGATCGCAAAAAAATTCGGAGTTTCCAAAAGAACCATAGAAAGAGATATTCAAATAATAAAAAAAAATATGGTTAATTACGATAAAATCAAAAGCGCCTCTTACGATGTAAAAAGCGGAAACGCGATGATAAAAAACACTCTATTGAATTTCGCAAAAGCGCTTGGGAAAGATTTTTATAAAAAGGCGTTAGAACTTTTTTCCAATTTAAAAAAAGTAAAGACTCTCGAAATAATTCCTTTAAAACCCAAATTGAGAGAAGAAAGAGGCCTTTATTCGGATATGATTGAAAAAATCAGGGAAGCGGTTGAGAGAGCGGCTAAAATAAATCTGGAATACTCCAAATCCGACGGTATAATAGAAAAAAAATCGGTTACTCCATGCGCCGTTTTGTATTACGATAATTATCTTTATCTTTACGGTTTTATCGAAGGGGATCAGAATAAAAAAAGGACTTTCAGGTTCGACAGGATAAAAAAAGTGGAAATTACCGAAGAGACTTCTATTTTTACTTACAATATTAACGAGCTTTCGGAAATTTCAAACATCTGGGCGTTGTCTGAAAACGAAAAAGTTATTAAAGTTGAACTTAAAGCCTGGGGGTGGGCTTACGATTTTTTTAAAAATTTCAACGTTTTAAAAAATCAAACAATAAAAGAGGATAATTCGAAATATCTTGTTTTAGAGGGAGAGGTTTCAAACATACACGAGGTTTTGCCTTATGTCATGAGATTCGCTCCGTATCTGGAAGTTATTAAAGGAAAAGAAATTTTAGCCGAAGCTAAAAAAAGAATGAAAGAGTTTTTAAATAAACACAAAACAAAATAGTTTTATGAAAGAAATAGTATCGATACACGATAGATACAGATTTGAAATAAAAATAGATCTTTTGGAATACGATAAGTATAACATAGAGTATTATTTTTTCCTTCCCTCTTCTTTAAACATATCCCATTATACTTACGATAAATCTCAGTTTTATTCTTCGATACAAAGGTATATAAGATATAAAAATCCGGAAATAAGCGTAAATTCGCTTTTCGATCTTTCAAACGAACTTTCGCCTTTTAATAGGGCGACGACTTATCTTGAAAATTTAAAAACAAATCCCGAAGATTCTTTCATAGCCGAGTCGGCAATAGATGAAATGAAGCTTTTGGGGAGTATAATAAAAGAAGAAATCAATAGGCTTTATTTAGAGTTTGAAAAAACGAAAGGCCAAAATATAAACGATATTTTTATGACGTTTTCGGCCGTGGAGGAATCTTTTGAAGAACTTAAAAAGAAAATCAATTCCTTCGCTTATCCTCAAAGGATATCGAATAGTTTGAGATATGTGGACGAATATGTCAATTTATTGAAGATCGAGACTTTTTCCAATATAATAAAGAACTTTAAAGATTTCGTTTCAAATGAGAATTCGGACAGGATATTTAAATGGCTTGGAAAACTTAAAGAATACTCGAATCTTGAAAAATACGTTTTAATATCCGAAAAAAACAGGGATTTTTTCTTGTACTACAGAGGGCTTTTAAAAAAATTCGTTTCAAGTTGCCTTTTCTTAAAAGCCGAACCCAGCTTTAATCTATATTATCATCTGGTAAGCGGAGTGGCAAGCGCCGTCGCCATGCTTTTTGCGATAGTAGTAATGATTTACGCTCAGGTCAAATACTCGGTAACCAGTTTGGTTTTTGTCATAATAGCCGTGGTGAGTTATGTCTTTAAAGACAGGATAAAAGAGTTTGTGAAAATCGCTTTTTCAAAAGGAGCCGGGGATTATATATACGATAGGAAAATAAAGATAACCGAGCCGGCCCATAACATAAAAATAGGATATATAAAAGAATCTTTTTCAATACTCGGAATAAACTCGATAGATAAAGCCATAGTCGATTTAAGAAACAAAGATAACTCCGATGTAATAGACAAAGACGCCAAATCGGAGGTGGTTTTAAAATATAAAAAAACTATAAAACTAAATCATAATATTATAGGAAGATACCATACCAGAAGGAAGAGGCTTGTAAATATACTGAGATTTTCGATAGAAGATTTCATAAAACACACCGACGACGCGGAAGTGGAATACGCTTTTTTCTCTCAAGATAACTCTAAAGATTCTTTTAAAGTAAAAAAAACATATCATCTGAATCTGGTGGTCAAATACTTTAATACTTCCAAGGACGTGTTTTTCGATAGATACAGGATAATTTTTAATAGATCCGGCATAATGAAAGTGGAGAAGGTTTTTTAGCGGAGGGTTTATGTCGATAGAAGGAATAGGGATAATAGGAGCCAACAGAAGATCGGTTATTCTGGCGGAAATGCTTTTGGTTAAAGGCTTTCAGATAAGAGTTTACGATAGCTTTAGAGACAGTTTGAATATTATGATGTCCAAACTAAAATGGAGTTTAAATCAAAAAAACAAGTCCGAACTTTTGTCCAACATAGAAGCCATACAGGAGTATTCCAAATTCAAAGGAGCGGACCTTGTAATAGAAACCTCTTCCAAAACTCCGGAGGAAAGATTTTTGTATTTTTCAAAGATACTAAAAGAAGTGGATTCTAACTGTATAATGGCTTTAAACTCGACCATCCCGCTTATAACCAGTTTTGAAAAGATAAGCGTTCTTCCGGCCGAAAGAGTCGTGGGGCTTAACTTTTCTGAGGTTTTCCCCAATTCTTTTATGGAGGTTTCAAAAACCGATTATACGGACTTAGGAGTCATAGAAAGATTTTCGGAGTTTATGGACAAATTGGGAGTAAAATATTCGATAATAAACGATAGGCCGGGCGGAATAATGGAGAGACTTGCCAGGGTCTATATAAACTCCTCTTTTGAAGTTTTATTTAAAGGAAAAGGTTTCCCTTACGAAATAGACTGCGCCATGAAGGATATGTGCGGTTCGGTTTACGGGCCTTTTGAATTTTTGGATATAATCTCTATAGATTACGATTATAATACCGCGTTAAAGCTTTACGAAATGCTTAATAGAGAAAGTTTAAAACCTCACGAGATAGAGCTTAAACTTTTGCAATACGGCCAGTTGGGCCGAAAATCCAATTTGGGCATTTACATATACGAAGACGGATCGATAGCCGGCGAAAATCCGATACTTCCGAATATTATAAAATACTTAGGACTAAAAAAAGTCGAAAAAGAAGAAATATTCTCGGATATAATGATACCGGTTTTGGAAGAGGCCAAACAAATAGCCAAAGAAATAATGATAGGAGAGCAGGATATAGAAAACATAACAAAGCTTTGTTTCGGCTGGTCATTCGGTATTTTCGGGTTTCAGAAAAAATACCCTTCGCTTTTTGTGGTGAAAGAAAAATCCGAATTCGATAACCTTGACACTTTTTAATTTGACAATTTAAATCATTTTTTTTTATATAATTTAAAATATGACATTAATCGCCAAAGAAGTTTTCCTTACAAAAGGAATAGGAAGACATAAAGAAAAGCTTGCGAGCTTCGAGGAAGCTTTAAGAGATGCGCAGATTGCGAGGTTCAATCTTGTGCATGTGTCAAGCATTCTTCCTCCCAACTGTAATCTCGTTTCCAGACAGAAGGGACTGACCAGATTGAAAAGCGGACAGATACTTCATTGCGTGATGAGCAGAAACTCCGTTAACGAAAACCACAGATTAATAGCCGCTTCCGTAGGCATGGCAATACCTAAAGACAGAAATCACTACGGATACATATCCGAACATCATACGTTCGGAGAAACCGACGAAAAAACCGGAGAATACGCCGAAGACCTGGCCGCTCTTATGCTTTCCACCATACAGGGAATAGAATTCGCTCAGGATACGACCTGGGACCAGAAAGAAGAGATATGGAAGATGAGCGGTAAAATAGTAAGGACTATGAATATAACTCAGTCCGCTATAGGCGTAGGCGATATGTGGACCACCGTAGTGGCCGCCGCGGTATTCGTATTTTAAAGTTTAATTTTACCGAAAATCTTGAGAGAAAACTATGAATAAAGATATTTTATTTGTTAAACCCAATAAATTGCAATTTGTGATAGATTCGAAAACAAAAATTTCGGACGCTAAGTTTATAATACTTCCCATCCCTTACGAATATACCACTTCGTACGGAAAAGGGACCGCTAAAGGCCCCAAAGAGATAATAAAGGCTTCCTCGCAGTTAGAGCTTTGGGACGAGGAGTTAAAGTACGACCTTTATAAATTGGGAATATTTACCGCAGAAGATTTTAAGTATACCAAAAACGAAAAAGAATTTTTTTCAAATATAGAAGATTACGTTAATTTTATAATAAACAACTACACGGCATTCCCCGTTTTTATAGGCGGAGAACACAGCATAACTCAAGGGCTTTTGCCGCCTTTTCAAAAAAAATATAAAAATCTTTCGGTACTTCATTTCGACGCTCATGCGGATTTGAGAACGGAGTATGAAGGTTCAAAACACAGCCACGCCTCGGCTTTGTATCCGGCATCCGCCAGATCCAGGATAGTGCAGATAGGGATAAGAAGCGTAGGCTCGGAAGAAAAACAGTTTATAAATAGAGGAAACGTAAAGACCTTTTTGATGCATGAAAACTTGGATTTCAAAGCTCTTAAAAAGAAGGTTATTGAAAATCTTACCGAGAACGTTTATCTTACCATAGATGTGGACGGGTTCGACCCGTCGGTAATGCCCGCTACCGGAACTCCTCAACCGGGGGGTTTTGGCTGGTATGAGGCTTTAGAAATATTTAAAGAGGTTATATATAGAAAAAATGTTGTAGGCACAGATGTTGTAGAGGTAAGTCCGGTTAAAGGTTCTAATATAACTGAATTTAACGCTTCAAAACTAATATATAGAATTATCGGATACGTATCCCAAAAAAGAAAATATATATAAAATAACAATAAAAATTTAATATCTTTTTTGTATCATATTTTTATGAAAAAGTTTGCTGTTTTAATTTTTATTTTTTTAGTTTTCTCCTTTCAACTCAAAAATAACCTAACAATACACAACCTCCTTTTTTAATAAATCCTCTACCCTTTTTAACCTCTCCTTTTCCCTATCCATTATTACCCTTATACTTCTGCTTTGCCATACCTCATCTAATATTTTGTTTATCCTGTTAATTAACTCAAATGAGTTAATTCTTTGTTTTAGTTTGATATATTCATTTATCTTACAATCGTTTTTGTTGTAATTATAAAGCCTCATTAGTGGAGTAGTAGGTTTGTCGTAGAGCTTCTTATAGCTTGAGCCAATTTTTTGTTTTTTTATCAGCTTTACTGATGGCATAAACAGATTAAAGAATATTCTTAATTCGTTGGAGTATAGTTTGTTGAGTAAATCCTGTGATTTACTCCCTTCATATCTATAAGCCTATCAGATTTCTTATATTACAACAGTTTTTTGTTCTATGTATGCATTGTCATCCTTTTTGTATGGTCTTGTTCGGCTATCTAATGCGTGCGCTTGATTTGATGGGGAGTATTTTAATATAATCTTTGTAAGGTAAGTATATGTTTAAAAAAGCGCTTTTTCTTTACATAACGCAAACCGTTCTTTTTGCAAATACTTACTCATCATCTTTAAATTCGGAAGGCGAATTTATTAAACCATCAGCAAACTCATCAATAAACGCATCTTTATCCAAGGAGTTTAATCATACTACAACCACGATAACTGAAGTTAATTGCGAAAAGGTAAGGGTTTTAGATGTAAACCAATTCTTAAATCTAAACCAAAGCTATGACCAAACTTTTCTTGACAATCTATTTGATGGTAGGGTAAGGTCAAACAAAAATGATGTTCATATTCAAATAAAGGAAGAATATTTTAAGGAAGGGTATAGTGAGTTAGAAAATAGGATAAAGAGGACTAAAGAAGCCCTAAATCTCAGGGGACCGATCTATACTATAGAAGGTGGCATTTCGTATAAACAGGAGGTGATGGGTAGTGATGAAAAAGAAAAGGCTTTAGTAGAAAATGCATTTAAAATCCTATCTGAAATACCAACTTACTCTGGGATGTTTGCTAAGTTGAAGAAGAAGGTAAATATATTCTTTGATGAAAATATGAATGATTACGGAAATGCTTTGCAGGGAGTTTCTTTTTTGGGTTTAAGTCTTGTGGATCATACCATTAAAATATCTGCTAAATATAAGGACACATTATGGAGAGATCCTGTATGTTTAGCAATAACCATTGCACATGAACTATTTCATATAGAAGATTTTGAAGGTGGGCTTAAACCTAAAGAAGAAGCATCCAAATATGCTACAGAGCTAAAGGCACACTTAGGTCAGGTTTATGTTTATGAGTATCTCAAGTCAAGGTATCCGGATAAATTTAAAATCACACCTCAGTCAAAAGAAGAGATATCAAGGTATCTAAAACAGCAAGAGTTTTACAGGGACATAATTCTTTTTAAGGAAGAAAAAAAGGCTACTTTAAATGCTGATGATTACAAACCACTTAAAACTATTGGGGGAATTGACCTCAAGGAATTTATTAAAAAGATTGAAGACGACAAAGACTCTAAAGGTGTATTTAGTTTTAATGCCTTTGTTGTGCTGGGGTATTTTACTGATGGGAATATAGATAAGTTTAATTTAGCCTTACAGCGTATTAAGAAAAGTATTCAAGATAACCGCGATGGATTTAATAGAGCAATAGGTTCGGCAAGGAAGATATATATTGATTATTCAAATCTTAGAGGAATAGAGTGTGGGGCAAGAAAGTCTGCTTTTTATTGTGGTAGTATAAACTTAGATGAGATTCCTGAATTTTTAAATGAGAGCAACTCAAATCAAAATCAACCATCAGAGCCCCCCTCGCCTGGTGATAATTTGGAAGAACCACCTTCACCGCCTTCCTCAAATGAAGGGGAGATAGGGGTTACCCCACCTCCTCCACCTGCACCTATACCCATAAATCCAAACTGGGATGGACGATGAAAAGAATGATTAAAAAAGCTTTACCGACCTTGCTAATCATACTAACCGCCATAGGTGTTGTTAGCTTTGTGTTTTACAAACTTACATACTCTTACTTTACCAAGAATGCTCCTAAACATTACACAGGTTTATTGAAGTATTTATGGGGGTTTAATTGGGAGATAACAAAATGTGATATGGTTGAGGAGGAATATGATGGCAAATATGTGAGATTTAGATATCTGGCTAAAAAGGATAGCAAAAAAGATGAAAGGATAGAAGAAAAGTGGAATGATGAGTGGCTTTATATTGAAGTAAAAGGACCACATCCACTAATGCCAATATCAGTTATACTCCAACCTCAAGAGTATTATACCCGCAAAAAAGAACCACCGAAGGATTTAGATTTAGAGAAGTTAAAATATCGGATATTTTACGATACATCGGTTGTTGAGGTATATACAAACCCTAAAGGGACAATTTTTTTAAGGGAGCCGCGAAAGAAAGGGATTAATTACAACGACATCCCATACAATTATTACTCCCTTTCACCTGACAAGTCGTTTGTTGCTGATTTAGGTGGCTTTTCACTCACCCTTGTTGAGGATCATAATGTTATATGGGACAGGATAAAGGTGTTTTGGTATAACCTAAACCCTGTAGGTGATTGTTACGGCACACCAACGCCTTCAAGATGCCACCTTAAAATAGAATTTAAGGATATTAGAATTTCCAAATGTAGTATGTTATCGTTTAGAAGAATATTAGAGACATTTGAATTTAAAAAAACGAGCCAACCATTTTCTCCACCAAGATAATTTATTTTTTTAAGTTTTTCTATATACCTCATATAATCAGATAACCAATAAAAACTTAGCCTATTTTATAAAGCGTAGAGGTTCTATTGAGTTAAATCATTTTTGATGTGATTTATCATATCATAGTTAGATTATATTTGATTTGATGAGGCTGTTTATTCTTAAAGTTTTAAAAATGATAAAATAATGTTATGAGAAGATATTCCGTGGCCTACGAATATAAAAATTCGCTTTATCTTAACATAACCAACAGATGCCCCAATCTTTGTTATTTTTGCATTAAAACAAAGTGGAATATGGATTATAGAGGTTTCGATTTGAAACTTGAAAACGAACCTGATTTAAAAGAAATATCCGAAGAAGTTTCGAGATTCTACGGCAATAAAAAATATGACGAGATAGTCTTCTGCGGATACGGAGAGCCTACCATGAGGTGGGGTATCGTTAAAGAATTTGCGAATTTGGTAAGAAACGGCAAAATAAAAAACGTAAATTCCAACGAGAGGATAAGGATAAATACCAACGGTTTAGGAAATCTTATAAACAAAAGAGATATAACTCTGGAAATGAAAGGAATCATTGATTCTCTGAATATAAGCCTCAATACCGCCGACCCCAAACAGTGGATTTTTATAATGAGGCCTTTTAAAGAATACGAAGAAAAAGGTTTTTACTCCGTAATCGATTTTATAAAAAAAGCCAAAAATAACGTGGAGGAGGTCGTCGTTACCGCGGTCGAGTTGAAAGAGGTGGATATTGAAGCGGTAAAGAAACTGGCTTTGGATTTGGGAGTTAAGTTTAGATCGAGGCCTTTTTTGGAAAACGAAAATGATTGAAAGAAAAAATATACTTATAGCGATTGTCGCGTTTCTTTTTATTTTCCTCGTAATACCGGTTACGGTTTTTAAAAAAATAATGACGCAATATTTCGGTTTTTTAAACTCATGGCTCGACGCTCCGGTCGTTTCTCTAAGGCACAAAATAGTATCCAGAATACCCAAAGGCCATACCGCAAGCGTCGGAGATATGAAGCTTCCCGAATTTAAATTCGTAAAGTTTAAAATAAATATAAACGCAAAACAGGTTTTTATTGTGGGGGATTTTAATAAATGGAGCGCGATTAATCCTCTTTCCGACAAAGGCAATAACACTTGGGAGATAGAAATCCCGCTTGTAAAGGGAAGGTATAAGTATATGTTTTTGATAGACGGAAAAGAGATATTGGACCCTCTAAATCCGGATATAGATTACAACGGAGATAAAAAAGTCTCCGTTATCGAAGTAAAATGATATGTTTTTTTTATTTTTATTTCTTTTGATATCCAATCTTCGTTGCGAAAACAAATCCGTATTATGGGTTACAAATTCCGCAAAGGATGTAGAATCTCTTTTAAGTTTTAAAAAGGAAAAAGGCTTGGATTTTTCTTTTACTCTGGTTTCGGATGTTTACAAAGACACGGATACAAAAATAGAAAAAGCGGATGTTTTCTTTAATTTCTATCCGGTCGCGATGGCATTCTTTCCTTCGGGAACAAAAATAAAGACTATCGAAAATTATCCCGATTCGTTAGATTCGTTTTTTTCTTTTTTAAATTATTACTGCGATATATCCTCGTGTTCTTCCAAAGGTTTTTTTTCTTCTTATCCGATATCTGACGACAGAATCGCGGATTTATTAAAATCTCGGGGATACCGATGGATGTACGGCGGAATATCTGAAAACGATTCGTACTTGAAAGATTATAACGGTTTTAAATCGGTTTTTTTCGAAGTGTTAAAGAGTTCGGAGCAGATAAGGATATCTTCTTCCTCTTTTTTTATAGTCGACGATGTTTATAACTCTTCCTCTTCGCTTAATATGTTGAAAGATATTTTTTCAATCAAAGATTTTTCTTTTATAACTATATCGCAAGCGATAAAAATATCTTCTTCCACCGATTTGTCGCAGGAAAAAGAAGAGATGGATACTTCTCGTTTTTTTAAATGCGATAAGTATTTAAATTATATTTCTTATCTTACTCTAATAATATCCGATATCGGAAATTTGAACGAGACAAATCCCGAGTTGAACAAATCTTACTTGGATCTTTTCGGCTATTTCGATTCCGTGTGTTCCGAGGAAATGGATAGCATTGAGGATATCAGAAGAATAACCAAACAGGCTTATCAAAACGCCGGAAAAAGCATTCCTTATTTCGTTTACTACGATTTTTTAACCAATACCTTTTATAAAAAATACGATAAAAAAGTTTCGGAGAATAGCATCGCTTTCGACTCGCTTTCCGAAAATAAAATAAAAAAAGTCGAGATTGTAAAAAACGACTCCGATTATCTTTTTAATATTGTTTTTTCCACGATCGTCTTGGAGGGAGAGGTCCATATATACGCCGATATTAACAAAAGAAGAAACGCGGGTTCAGACGCGGTTATCGGAAAGACCGAAAAAATAGATCCGCTTTATGCCTGGGAGTATGCTATTGTCGCGAATATCCCAAGCAAAAGCGGAAGTTTATATAAAGCGGGGTATAGAGATTTTTCAAAGGTTTATTCTTTTAAAATAGAATTCGCAAACGATTCGATTTCTTTTAGATTAAGCCCCAAAGAATTTTCCGGAAACTTTACAAGGTGGAATTACATAATATCTTTTTACGATAAAAATATAATCGGCGGGATTTACGACCTTTCCGATAATAAGTTTTTAACTGTTTCGGAGTAAATTATTTCATCCATAAATGGTTTAAATGCTTGTCAGCTCTCCTTACGGCTTTGGAAAAAGATAAAAGATCTTCGGCTATTTTTTTCATATTATGAGGGTTAATCGGTTTTGTCTTTGTTTTTCTTTCTATAAAATCGATTTTTTCTTTGTCTATTTTTTTATAATCTTTCGAAACCTCTTCGTATTTTTTAAAACGATAATTCAGTATAATTCTGTTGGCGTATGCGGGCCACAGCCAGCTATAAAGCCCTGCGGATTCTATTTCTTTTATTGTTTTGTTTAAAATTTTTAACGCCTTATAAAATTTGTTTTTCTTCCTGAATGTTTCGGCCAGACATATCTTCGCTTCTATGTCGTATGGGTTATATTTTAAAGAATATTTGAAATCTTTAATCGCAAGGTCGAACTGCCCTAACATCATATGGCATATCCCTCTCCAGCAGTAAGCGTAGCAAACGTTTTTTTCTATAGCCCTGTTTAGTTCTTTTAAGGCCTTATCGTATTCTCCCGTAAAAAGATAAAACTCTCCAAGCCAGGTTCTTATCTGCGGTTCGGTATCCGAGTCGGATAAAGATAATGTTTTGTAGAATTCTTTAAATCCTTCTCGCGTTCGGCCGTTGCATATCAAAGCCTCGGCCAAAAGACATCTCGATATCCAGTCTTTTTCTAAGAATTTAAGGCATATTCTAAAATATTTTATGGCCTTTTCGTAACGGCATTCGTTTAAAAGATATCTTGCGTAGTTATTAAACATCCATCCGTATCTTTTTTTGTCGTTGGCCGATCTTTGAAATTCTATTATATAAGGATTTTCGTTAGTCCTTTTAATAAAAGAGTGAATGATGGAAAGATAATAATATTTCCAGATTTTAAATTTTTCCGTTTTGAATTTCAAAAGTTTTTCGAAATGGTTTTCGAGTTCTTCCGATTTTTTAAATGTCGGTTCGTTAGGCAAAGGATTTCTAATCCACGGATTTTTAAGTTTTGAAATCGTATCCATATCGTAAGATTTTAAGTTTAAAATCTTTTCGCCGATATCGAAGGCTTTTCGATATTCGTTAGAATTAAAAAAACGGATAAACTCGGAAAGGTATTCTTTCGTTTTTAATTTATCGATCATGATTTTAGCATTATAATTTATATTTTTAAAAAAATCTTTAGATTTATTTTTTCCCCCGGTTTTTTCCGTTAACTTTATAAATTGCAGCATAGCCTTATCCCATTCCGGCCTGAGCTTTATCGCTATTTCGGCTTCTTTAAGGGCTTGTTCTAAAACTCCTTTTTTTTCCAGAATTTGAGAAAGTATGAAATGAGAATGGGAAATTTTCGGATCCAATTCTATGGCTTTTTTGATTAAATTTTCAGCTTCCCATAGAAGATTTTCGTTAAATTTGCGCTCCGCGAGATCTATAAGTTTTTGAATTTTTAAGAATTTTAATTTTTCGTTCATCGGATTATATAAAATTATATAAAAAAGTTGATTATTTAGTCATTTTTTGCTATTCTAATTTTATGGTTTATGCGTTATTGTCGATAATAATCATATTGCTGGTGGTGCTTTTCATAGTCATTAACAGGCTTTATAACCTCAAACTTTCTTCTATAAAAAACAAAAAACATAGCGATCCGAACTTGAAAAGGATATGGAGCAAATTCGACGAACTGCTACTGGATATGATAGCCATTCATAATTACGGAATGAGCGGAATACCCAGCGGCAAAGAGGGAGATTTTTACAAAATGGCCCTGGATAGAGCCTGCGACATAGTCGATTCCGAACGCGGTTCGGTTATGATTTACGACCAAAACGACGGTTTTTTGCATATAGTAGCCGAGAGAGGGATAAGCAAGGACCTGGTCGAAAGCGTAAAATTAAAACCGGGGGAAGGGATAGCGGGACGGGCTTTTGAAAAAGGCGAGATAATATTCGTTACAAATCCGCAGAGAAACCCGGATTACGACAAATTTTTAGGTTATGACGAACAAATGGAGCCTTTCGTATCGATACCTTTAAAAATACAGGGGAAATCTATCGGAGTTTTAAATATACATCTTCCCAAACATAAAACCAGTTTTACCGATTGGGAACTTAAATTTTTAACGATACTTGCCGACGAAGTATCGGTTATGGTGGAGAATATAACCTTATATCAAAGCATAGAGAAATTCTATATAGAACTGGTTCAGACTCTTGCGAGAATAATAGACGCAAAAGATTCTTATACCGGAGATCATGCCACAAGGGCCAGAGAAAGAGCTTTAAAGTTGTCTAAAAAACTTAGCGTTCCCGAAAAAATGTTAAGAACGATAGAATACGCCGCGCTTTTGCACGATATGGGCAAGTTCGGTATAGACGAAAAAATAATAACAAAACCCGGCAAGATTACCGATGAAGAATATAAACAGATGAAAAAACATCCGGAAATCGCATACGACATATTGTCGCCGATAGAATTTTTGTCTCCCGTAGCGAAGATAGTTCTTTATCACCACGAGTGGTATAACGGAATGGGATATCCCGACGGGCTTAAAGGAGAGGAAATTCCATTGGGCTCGAGAATCGTAAGCGTGATAGACGCATGGGACGCCATGACATCCGATAGACCTTATAGAAAAGCTTTGTCTAAAGAGGCCGCGATAGAAGAGTTGAAGAAAGGATCCGGAAGGCAGTTCGATCCCAAAGTGGTAGACGCTTTTTTAAGCTTGATAGAAGAAGAAGATTTTAGCAAGGAATAAAGTGCTTTATTTGGTAGGAACACCCATCGGAAACATTAAAGACATAACTTTAAGAGCGATAGAAACTCTTAAAGACTGCGATTTAATTTTTTGCGAAGACACCAGAAGAAGTTTGAATCTTTTAAACCATTATCAAATCAAAAAACCGTTGTATAGATATTCGGACCACATAAAGGAAACGGTTAATAATATAATTAAAAATATATCCGAAGGTAAAAAAGTGGCTTTGCTTACGGACGGCGGTATGCCCAATATTTCCGATCCGGGTTTCGCCGTAGTTAAAGCCGCAATAGAAAAAGGCATAAAAGTGGAAGTTGTCGGGGGGGTTAGCGCCGTTATAAACGCGATGGCTTTAAGCGGATTTGACGGAAGTTCTTTTGTCTTTTTGGGTTTTTTAGAGCGTAGCGATAGCAGAATAATAAAAACTCTGGAAACCCATTTCGCTTTCGGTTTGCCTATAGTATTGTACGAATCTCCCAATCGCATCGTAAATCTTGTAGAGATACTGGCGAAGTATTTCCCTAACGCATATGTCGTCATAGCCAGAGAGATGACAAAGATTTACGAAGAGTGGATAAGAGGATATCCCTCGGAAATTTTGGATAAAATTAAGAAAAGAGAAATAAAAGGAGAGATAACGGTCGTTTTAAAAAACTTAAGAGACGATCGAACAGATTTAAGTTCTATCGGATTTGTTTGTACCGGAAATACTTGCAGAAGCGTTATGGCCCATTACTACGCTTTAAAAATAATATCCGAGAAAAAAATGGATTTAAACGTTTCTTCCGCCGGGATTTTGGTTGAGGAAAATGCGGTTTGCGATCACTCATTGGAAATATTAAAGAAAAACGGGGTGGAGGATTTTAATCATATACCCGTTCAGGCCGATAGAAAATTTATGGAGAAAAACGACCTAATACTTACCATGACAAAAAAACAGAGAAATATTTTAAAAGGGTTTTTTCCGGAATACGCTTTAAAGATAAAAACTCTTTTGGAGTATTCCGGTTTGGGAAGCGGAGATATATACGACCCTTTCGGCAAAAGCTATATGGAGTACGAGCTTGCTTTTAAAAACATAAAAAAAGCGGTCGATAATATTATTGAGTCGATATCAAAAAAGAGTTAAAATAATATAAGGAAGGCCCTGAATTTTACGGGAGGATATTATGTACGAAGAGATAAAAAAATTTGATCCGGAAATTTACAATGCGGTAAGAGGAGAGCTTTTAAGACAACAAAATAAACTCGAACTTATAGCTTCCGAAAACTACACTTCCAAGGCCGTTTTGGAAGCTTTGGGCAGCGTTTTGACAAACAAATACGCCGAGGGTTATCCCGGAAAAAGATATTACGGCGGTTGCGAATGGGTGGACATCGCCGAAAACCTTGCGATTAAAAGAGCGAAAGATCTTTTTAAAGCCGAGCATGCCAACGTTCAGCCTCATAGCGGAACTCAGGCCAATATTACGGCATATTTGTCTTTGATAGAGCCCGGGGATACGGTAATAGGATTAAATCTTTCTCACGGCGGACATCTTTCCCACGGCCATCCTTTAAATTTCTCCGGAAGATATTTTAAAATAGTAAACATAAACGTAAATAAAGACACCGAGCTGATAGACTACGACGAGATGGAGAAAACCATAGAGAAGGAAAGACCCAAACTTATTATGGCGGGGGCTTCCAACTATTCGAGGGTCTGGGATTGGAAAAGGATAAAAAAGATGGCGGATAACTGGAAATGTTATATGGTTTGCGATATAGCTCATTACGCCGGACTCATAGCCGCCGGAGTATATCCTTCGCCGGTCGAGTATGCGGATGTAGTAACCACCACCACTCATAAAACATTAAGAGGCCCTCGAGGCGGACTTATACTTTCTAAAAAAGTTTATTCAAAGTCCATAGATAGAACCAATTTCCCCGGAAACCAAGGCGGTCCTTTGATGCACGTAATAGCGGCTAAGGCCGTTTGTTTCGGAGAAGCTTTAAAACCCGAGTTTGTAAATTATCAAAAACAAGTAGTTTCAAACGCTAAAAAATTAGCTTCGGAAATGGAAAAAAGAGGATACAGAGTGGTTTCGGGCGGAACGGATTCTCATTTGTTTTCTTTGGATTTGAGAGCCAAAAACATAACCGGCAAAGAGGCGGAAGCGGTTCTGGATAAAGCCGGTATAACCGTTAACAAAAATACGATACCCTACGACCCTCAACCTCCGATGGTTACAAGCGGAATAAGGGTGGGAACTCCGGCGATAACCACAAGAGGTATGAAGGAAAAAGAAATGGAAGAGGTCGCCGAATATATAGATGAGGCGATAAACCATAAAGATAACGATACGTATCTTAAATCGGTGGAGGAGAAAATAAAAAAACTTACCGATAGATTTCCCATTTACGAAAATTTTTAGGTAGAATATAGTATATGCCTTCAAAAGTATTGATAGTCGACGACGACGCTCATTTAAGAGAAACTTTACACGATCTTTTAGAGATGGAAGGTTATGAAGTTTTTGAGGCGTCGAGCGGTGCGGAAGCCATGGGGCTTGTGGCTTCTGATTTTTATCACATAATACTGATGGATTTTAATCTTACTGACAAAACCGGCATAGAAGTAATAAAAGACATAAGAAAACTTAATAAAGACAGCCAGATACTTATGATGACGGCTCATGCGTCGCTTGATACCGCGGTAAGAGCGATACAGGAATCTGTATACGATTTTCTGATAAAACCCGTAGATTTTAATTATTTAAGAAGCGCGATAAGAAGAGCCGAAGATAAACTCAGGTTGGAACAGGAAAAACAGAGATTGCTTGCCGTTTTAAAGGAACAAAATAAAGAGCTTGACAGGCTTAACAATATGAAATCTAAGTTTCTTTCCATGGCAAGCCACGATCTTTCAAACGCTTTAATGACCCTTCAGATAAGCTTTGAGATGCTTGCCGCTTCGATAAAAACTCCCACGGACGACCAAAAGAAAAAAATGGATTTTATAACCACAAGCATCCAGCAGATATCCAGGCTCGTGGGGGATCTTGTGGACTGGGCCTCCATAGAACAGGGCAAGTTCAGGCTTGAAAAAAATTATTTTGAGATGCAAAAGCTTGTGGATGAACTTATCGTCGGGCCTAAAGCCAGAGCGAGCCAAAAAAATATAGAAGTCGGAACGGATATCGTTCCGGAAGGTTTGAAGATGGTTTGCGCCGACAAAAGAAGAATAAGCCAGGTTATATTAAATTTGCTTGAAAACGCCATAAGACATACCCCAAGAGGCGGAAAAATAAAAGTAAGAGTGGAAAAAATGCAAGATGAGGACGCTGTATGCGTTAGCGTGATAGACAACGGCGAGGGAATTCCGCCGGAAGTTTTACAAAACCTTTTTCAAAGTTTTTATCAGCCCCCTGGGTCTAAAGCCGGCCATGGAAGATTGGGGCTTGGGCTTTCCATATCCAAGGAAATCGTTCAGGCTCATAACGGAAGGATATGGGTGGAGTCGGAGGGCGTGGGAAAGGGCGCTTCTTTTAAATTCGTGATTCCTTTCGCCAAGGAAGGCGAAGCGAATAACGTTGAGAATAAATAAATTATCGGAGGTTTTATGGGAAAGATAGTAACGGTTCTTCTGGCGGACGACCAAACGCTTTTTAGAGAAGGTCTCAAAGACTTACTGGAAGACGAGAAAGGAATAAAAGTGGTAGGCGAGGCGAAAACCGGACCCGAGGCGATAGATCTGGTAAGAAGATTAAAGCCGGATGTGGTTTTGATGGATATAAAAATACCCGAGATGGACGGAATATCCGCGACGAAGGTGATAAGAGAAAAATTTCCGCAAACAAACGTAATAATACTTTCAAGTTATGAAGACGAGGCTCATATAACCGAAGCGGTAAGCGCGGGCGCAAACGGATATCTTTCCAAAATGCTTCCCGCAAGCGAGCTTGTAAACGCGTTAAAAACATTTACGAGCGAATCCGTGATGATTCCTCAACCTATAATGAATAAGCTTATAAACGGATTAAGACAGGGTACTTCCAAAGATTCTCCGGAAGCTCTAACCAATACCGAGATGAAAGTTATGGCACTTTTGGGAAGGGGTAAGTCCAATAAAGAAATAGCTCAGGAACTTAAATGCAGCGTTAAAACGGTAAAAAATCATCTTAACAGCATATTTAACAAGTTAGGCGTAACCAACAGGACCGAGGCCGTGGTTAAAGCCATAGAAAAAGGGCTTATATCTCCCGAAAATCAATAACCTAACTTTACGAACCGAGTTAATAAAAATTTAAATAAAAAGACATTGAAAATTGCTTTTTTTAGTGCTATAAAATAATTATGAGGAGATTTAGCGGTTTTCGTAATTCTTTAAGAAGAGCTCAGGCTACGGTGGAATATCTTTTGCTTTTGGCCACCGCCGCCGGCGGAATAATAATATTTTTTATTCTATTTTATAAAAAAATAATAGGAGTTTTTTTTACTCTGGTCGGTTTAATATTGGGAGCGGGAACTCCGAAACAGAGTTGATTATGAAAAGAAAAGCGCAGTTGCTTTTGCCGTCCATTCTGGTAATTCCATCGTTATTGATTTTTATTTATCTTTTATATGAAACGACAAAAATATCGAGAGAAAAAATAAGAACGCAGTTTGCTCTGGATTCCGCGGCTTTCATACAGATGCAGGACTATACCAACTTTTTAAACAGAACCGCTTATGTAAACGGCGCTTTTCCTTACAGAATATTCAAACAAGAATGGGATTGCAAAAAACAAGAAGATTTTTTGCAGAGAACCGACGATAACGGCAACGCCTGTCCTTACACCATGTTTTGGGAGGCCGGGGCTTTCCCGAGCTGGACCGGGGATGTTATAGGGGCCGATCCGAGCGGCTCTACATTCGATAACGCCGAAAAATGGGAGATAAAATATAACGAATCCGCAACGGAGCTTGTAGAAACGCCGCGACAGGCCGCTTTGAATACCGCAAATCCCAATTTTGGCAACGAGCTTATATTTATAACTCCAAAACAAGCCCAGAGAATTTACATATACTGGGAGCCGTCTCTTAATTATTATAAATTTTACGCTCAGGTTTATCTTACTTTAGGTACTATAGAAGAATCCCAGCTTGCCGTTTTCCAGAGACTTACCGAAAAGATGAATTTTTTTAGAAAATCTTTTTATTTAAACGCGGCGACTCAGAAATGCATGGATAATCCGGAACTATGCGGAGAGGACGCTCTTAAGGGTTCGGGGCTTAGAAAGTGGAACAGGGGAAGCGACGTAAAGATTCATTACATAAAAACTATGAAATGGTGGGCTAAGTATTATGTCGGAGGGCTTCCGCCTTACGAAATAGCGAAAACAGATCCGCCGGTGGATTTTCCTGATCCGGGATTATTTCAGTTAGCTACGGCGGATCCCGGGCTATTAAAGCAGATAGGATGGGGTTACGACTTGTACCACCCGGTAGATCCCGGGAAAAACTATTTTAACGTTAATTTTAATTTAAAAGGATGGCAGGAGTGTAGTGACCAGTCGGCTCCCTGCGTTCACGCAAAGATTACGACTCAGTGTCCAAATCTCTTGCAATCCAATAACTGTATTTGGCCGAATCCCACTCCTAAATATCAGACAAGACTTTATCCTTAAATATTATGAATGAAATTTTATCTAAAATAAAAAAAAGAGCCTCTCAAGCTATGACGGAAGTCGTTTTGTTGTTTCCCGTTTTTATGATCGTTATGTTTTTTACCGCAAAGATATTCGCTTTGCTCGTCCTTATACAAAAAATGGAAATAGGCGCGTATTACGCGGCGAGAAGATGGCAGTTGGAGTCTCATTTGTACACCGGCTACGCCACCGGATGGGACGAGACATTTTTGAAACAAAACATAAAAGAAAAGGTTTCGGAATATATAGGATTTAAATCTCCCGGAATAAGAAAATTTTTAAATTTAAAGGATAACGGACTTGAGCTTGAAATAACGAGGACCCAGGTCTGGAATGTCGTTACGATAAGGGTTTTTACTAATCCCGCGGGTATAAAGATACTTTGCAAATATCCGAAACAAGCGGTTTGCGTGGATAAATTCAAGAATCAATACTGCGAATCCGGATACGACTACATATGCACAAGCGGTAAAGCTCTGGAAGTGGTTAAGTATGTTCCAAATAGAGATAGGCCGATAGCTTTCGTTCTTCCCGGTCTCCAGGATTAATCTTTATGTTTTGGTACAGACTCAAACTTTTTTTTAAAAAAAATTGGATTGTTTTAACTTTGGTTTTTCTCGTTTTTATATCCATTGTTTTGCCCATAATTTATCTTTCAAATTTAGAAGCAAACACGAGAAGATATATAATGGGCATAAATATAGCTTCTATGCCCTGGGCCGTTTTACAAACCGTAATATTCGTTGGTTTTCTTTATCTTTTGCATTACGGCGGCGGTTTTTCGAGATTTAAAAAAGCGAAAATTAAATCGGAAAAAGTTAATATAAAATTTTCCGATATAATAGGGCTTGAGCAGGCTAAAAGAGAGGCATGGGAAGTAGTTCAGTTGATAAAAGATAGAAAAAGAGTCAAAAAAATAGGGGGGAAAATAATAAAGGGGGTTTTATTGATAGGACCTCCCGGATGCGGCAAAACAATGCTCGCCAAAGCCATAGCCACGGAATCGGAGGTTCCTCTTCTTTCTGTGGCGGGATCGGAATTCGTGGAAGTTTTTGTCGGAGTCGGGGCATCCAGAGTTAGAAAATTGTTTTCCGAGGCGAGATACACAGCCAAATCTTTCGGAGCTTGCATAATCTTTATAGACGAAGTGGAGGTTATAGGAAGAAGAAGAATTTTATACGACGCTTTTGGGGGGGGATCCGAGACAAACTCTACCCAAAACCAGCTTCTGGTGGAGATGGACGGACTTAACGACGACGATTCGAATGTAATAGTTTTTGCGGCCACAAACGCCCTCGAAGAGATACTGGACGACGCCCTTTTAAGGCCGGGCAGGTTTGACAGAAAAATATTTGTGGGAAGGCCTAATCTATCGGAAAGAGAGCAGCTTTTCGGTTATTATCTCAATAAAATAAAATACGATCCGGCCATAGATATAGCGAGGCTTGCCAGAAAAGCGGTTTACAAAACTCCCGCGGAAATAGAAAACATAGTAAAAGAATCCGCTTTAATCGCCGCGAGAAACAATAGAGAAATGGTAACATATCAGGATATAACCGCGGCAATAGAAAGAATAGAATTGGGTTTCGCTCATAAACTTATTATGACTCCGAAAGAAAGGGAGATGACCGCATATCACGAAGCCGGACATTTGGTCGTTTTATATCTAACCCATCCCACAAGAGACGTTTTTAAAATTTCAATTCTAAATCGAGGCAGAGCTTTAGGAGTGGTTCATTCGATTCCAAAAGAAGAATTGTACACCCAGGATAGAAATTCTTTGCTTGCAAGCATCAGGGTATCTCTTTCCGGGTATGTTTGCGAAAAGATAAAATATAATACCACAAGCGACGGAGTCTCAGAGGACCTTGATAACGCGACAAAAATAGCTCACAACATGGTATGGAAATTGGGTATGGGAGACGGCGGTTATGTGGGAAATTTTTCGGCTATACCGGAAAAAGAATTATCTCCGGACATCGCTTTAAAGCTTAATAACGAAATGTTAAACATTTTGAAAAAAGAAATGAACGAATCGGAAATTATATTGAGAAAAAATTGGAATATAGTGGAAGAGTTTGTAAAGCTTCTTTTGGAAAAAGACGAGCTGGAGTACGACGAGATAGTGGAAGTTTTCAATAAGTATAAATAAATCTATCTTGAAACCGGAGTTTCTCCGGCGTTTGAGGTTTTCCCGTCGTAGGGTTTGGCCTGATTATATATTGTCGCAAAATTTCTCGAAAAATAAGCGGCGTAAGTGGAAGGCAACAAAACGGCGTTTTCCCAGTTGTAGGTTTCCGCGTTATTCGACCAGTTAAAAGAACCGGTTATCACTACGGAGTTATCGAATACCGCATATTTGTTATGCATCATTCCTTTATTGAAACCGTCCGATATTTTTATGTCGAATCCCGCGTCGTATAATTTTTTAACGGTGGCGCTTTGAGTGGACTGAAGCCTGTCTGTTACTATTCTTATTTTAACTCCGCGGTTTTTTGCGTTTAAAAGCGTATTAAAAATATCGTCGTCCGATATGGAATAGACCGCTATGTCTATGGTCTTTTGGGAATAGTTTATCATTTTTATTATGTTGGCTCTTATGCTGTTAATCATTGTAAGAAGAGCGGTCGGAACGTCCGACGGGATCGATAAAGATTTGGAAGGATAAGATATATCCGCGGCCCTTGACCACATCGTTTCGAAATAATTTTTATATGAGTTTATGTCCGTTTGGTTGTCCACAAAAACTACGTTTTCATAATTGTTTATATTGGCGTTTGATGTAAAATTATAAGACCCGGTTATTAAAAGAGAGGAATCTATCAAAGTGATTTTGTTATGCATTATCCCGTATAATCCGCCGCCTTTCAATACTCTTATCGGGACATTCGCGTTTATAAGTTTTGTTATGGCCGGATCTATTTTTGAAGTTTGAACTTTTGTGGTTTCTATTATCATTCTGACTTTAATGCCTCTGTTATAAGCTTTTATTATGGCGTCCGATATGTCCTGATTGGTCAAAGAATATATGGCTATATCAAGAGTTTTTTTGGCGTAGTTTATTTGTTTAATCAATTCCGAGGCTATGTCTGATTCGTTTGAAAAAAGACAAATGTTGGAAAGGAAAACGGTTTTGGATATATCGTATTGGGCTTTTGGAATATCTATTTCCCTATCTATTTTAAACTCCAATTCGGCGGAGTTTAGAGTCATAACGGCGGATATAGTCGCAATCAATAAATTAATCATAATTAAATTTTAATATCTTTTTGATATTTATCAAGTACCAAAAGACCTATATATATAAGTATCGGTGTCTTTTGGACAAAATTCGAACTTATTTTGAACAAAACCCCGACGCCGAAATCTGACCTATGCGTCCGCCTTCGGCGGACACACGCCCACCCGCCACCTAAAACGAGCGGGTGGACAAAAATTCCTTCCCCTAAAACCCCTTCCTTTTTGCCCGCCCGCATTGCTCGCTTCGCGGGCGAACCAATGGGGGATTTATTTATCATTAAAGTCCAAAAAATAAATTATTTCTTCGTTTAATTTTTCTAAATCCAATAAAACTTTTTCTCGTCTTGGCCTTCCATTAGAATTTCTAAAATCTCGTTGAAATGAGCCACATTTAACAAGAACTGCATCATCAATTTTAATAAATGAAATTTGTTTTAAATTAAATTCCACCTTTCTTAATCTTGACCATGCGCCTCTTTTTATTCTCTCTAATTCATATTTTGATTTACCACCCTTGAGTGCTTCATGCCATTTCTGAAAAGTTCTTTTATCATCATTATATTTTACTTCTCCCATGGCAAGAATTAATCCAACAGAACCATAATCTTTTATAGCATTTGCTGTCGCTTCACTATCATTAACAATAATCTGATGGCTACTTGTATTTATAGCATGTGCTTTAAAGTCCCACGGTATTTCTTTAAACCCATCGAACTTAACATTTCCATATTTCGGACCAGGAATCTTCATTATATTTTTCAAAATTTTCTCACACAAAAATTGAAAATAAAACCCAATCCATTCCATTTGTTTCCATTGATTAAAACCAGATTCTTTCATTTCTAAAATAGATTTTCTCCCGTCCCAATGTACAGGAATTTCTTTTAATCTTACCGATATCTCTTTTGCTAAACTAAAAAAGTTTTCTTTTTTCATAATTTTTATTTTTTATTTTTCCACCAACTACTAATTTTTATATCCTGAAAAAGACCATTGTTGTTTAAATAATAATCTAACAAATGTTTAAATACTAATTTTCCATTTTTATTTAGATCTCCCATAACAAAGTTTCTATTAAACATGTGAGAAACTACGCCAACCATTCCACTACCGCAAAGAGGATCAAAAATTAGATCTCCTTCATTAGAAAAATGTTCTAATAAACATTGAAGAAGTTTAAATGGAAGTCGTGTCGGGTATTTAGGCATATTAATTTTATAATCTCTTTTAAAGATTAAAGTAGATAAATTCGGTTCTCCCTGCTGACAATGATGGGTGCTACATCTATTATTAAAAGTCCATTTTTCGCCTTTTGTTATCCAATAAATTTCATAAACATTATGAGAAGGTTTTCTTCTACAAACTGGAGCAAAATTATATACCCAATACATTTTTCCTCGAAGAGTTAACCCTTTAAATTCCAAAATTTTGTTGTGAATAATATTGCTATTATTCCAACCAGAAAAAATCAAAGCTTGGCCATTTTCTTTTAAATTTCTTTTAATTACTTCTAATAATTGTTGAATTTTCTCTTCGTATTCCGATACCTTCCATTCAACATAACCATCAACGACATTATTAACATTTCGGTGATAATTTCCATTTTTACCGCTAAATTCAATACCGAAAGGCGGATCAGTAATAATCAAGTTCGCATTAACATTTTCCCAATCATTCATATCTTTAATGAAGTATTTATTTAATATTTCGTTAATCATATCTGAATTTTTCATTTCTTTGTTTTTGCTTTTATTGGATTTAAAAAGACTAAGGGGAGTAGATAAATTTTTTAGATTGTTGTTATAATTCTTCATAGTTTTATCTTATCAAATCATCGACGCTAACGCCCAATGCTTGAGCAATTTTCTTGACTGTTTCAATTCTTGGATCTGGCGTTGCTCCAGATTCAATTTTTGTAATTGTGTGTAAAGTAACGCCAGCAAGTTTTGATAGCTTATCTTGAGAAATACCTTTTTTCTCCCGGTATTTTTTAATATTTTTGGCAATTATTGAAATATCCTTTAACATTGTAGTAAAATTTTACTATACTTTGTATACAGCAATAAAATTCTTATACTATAATTAGTATATGAAATTTTTAAATAAAAGTCAAACAATAAATTCAAATTTTCTCATCGGCTCGCCCGCGAAGCGAGGGCGAGGCAATACCTTCTCAAAAAGCCGAAATTGTAAAATGGCGGAGGGAGTGGGATTCGAACCCACGATACGGTAAACCGTATACCGGTTTTCGAGACCGGCGCTTTCGACCGCTCAGCCATCCCTCCAGAACTATATAGATTTAAGAGTTTTTAAAATTTTTTAGAGATCTATTAAACTTTTATGTTTGTGGGCTTCGCGGTACCCGCGCCGACAAAAACTTTTCAGCTTTTGTCGGGCTCTCCCTTTGCGGCGAGCCACGCCGAGTCGAGAGCAGCCATCCCTCCACAGAAAGTTTTATGTTCAAAGTTCAATGTTTAATGTTCAAAGTTGAATGTGCAAAGTTTAAAGTTTAATGTTAAAAGTCGGATGTTAAAGAACTATAAGTATATTTTATTAAAAATTTATAAATTCCGTAATGGTTTTTCTGTATTTTAAAGGGACTTTCGATTTTTGAAGCTTTTCGTTAGTTCTTTCTTTTATCGCTATTTCGTTAAAAAATTTCTTCCATAAACTTTCTATTTTAATTTCTTCGTTTGTTTTTTGAAATATCAGATTCTCGACTTTTTTAATATGCGATTTGTCTTTTATTCTTATGAAAATCGATTTCCTTTTCTCGTCGTATATAATAAAATTTTCTTTCATTCTTTTTTTAAAATATGAGCCGAGGTCCTCTATAATATTGTTTTCGGTAGAGATTTTAGCTATGTATGAGCCTTTTTCAAATTCCATAAATCTTAAAAAACCCTTCATTCTGTGAAGCTCCGAAAAATAACTTTTTTTAATTTTTTCCACAAGATTAACCCATTTGTTTGTTATATCGTTTTTTTTATTTATATCGTTTTTGACAAATCTCAGGTAATTAAGAGCTATATTTTCAAATCCTTCTTTTTCGGATAGATAAATCGTTTTCAATTCCACGTAAAACGCTTTGGCCCAGTCGTGTTCTTCTTGAGTTTTTATGTTTATGTTTTCTCCCAAAACATCCTCGCTCGATATTGTGGAGTTTTCATATTCAAGAGCGAATTTTAAAGCGGTAACATATCCTTCAAAGCTTTTGTCGTATGTTACGTTCATAATTCTCCGGTGTTTGCGGATAAATATGTCGTATATAAAAGTTTTTCGTCTTCGAATAGGTTGTCCTGTTTGTATTCGATGAGTAAATTTTTTATTTTATCGGGGTTGTTAGTTGTTATTCCGTGATATTTACCGTTAAAGGTTAAAAAATAAACGGCTTTTTTGACCGATATTCTCAGTTTTTTCATGTCTTCTATTTTTAAATTGGAAAATTTTCTCGCTTTTATTATTTTTTTCGCTCCGACTATTCCTATTCCCGGAACTCTTATAAGCTCGTCGTAAGAAGCTTTGTTTATTTCCAAAGGGAACAAGTTTAGATTATTTAAAGCCCATTGAGTTTTAGGGTCGAATATCAAATTTAAATTCTCGTTTTCGTTTAATATTTCGTTTAATTTAAAATCGTATATTCTTATTAACCAGTCCGCCTGGTAAAGCCTGTGTTCTCTCAAAAGAGGGGGTTTGTTTAGGGCGGGAAGCCTTTCGTCCGAGTTTATGTTTATAAAAGCCGAGTAGTATACCCTTTTTAACTTCATTTTTTCATATAATTTTTGAGCTAAATTCATTATTTTATAGTCGCTGTCTTCCGTCGCTCCGACTATCAATTGAGTCGATTGCCCGCCGTGTTTTTTGTTTTCGTAAATTTCGGATATTTTGTCTTTTGCGTAAGACATCGGCTTTATTATCATCTCCCTCGTTTTGTCTGGGCATATGGAATCCAGTTTTTTGGAGTCTGCGATTTCTATGTTTACGCTTACTCTATCCGCGTATCTTATCGCCTCTTCTATCAGTTTTTCGTTTGAGCCAGGAATAATTTTGAGATGTATGTATCCTTTAAAACCGTATTCTTTTCTTAGCTTCGACGCCGTTTTGTTCATTAGTTCCATTGTAAAATCGGGGTTTTTCATAACCGCCGAGCTTAAAAAAAGACCCTCTATGTAATTTCTTTTATAAAACTCCGTAGTAAGAAGGCATATCTCATCCGGAGTAAAAGCGGTTCTTTTGATGTTATTCGATTTTCTATTTATGCAATATGCGCAGTCGAATTCGCATATGTTTGTGAGCAGTATTTTTAACAAAGATACGCATCTGCCGTCCGCGGACCACGAATGACAAATCCCGCTTAAGCGCGAATTATTTTTAAAAGAAGATTTGGACGAAGCGCAGCTTGCGTCGTATTTCGCCGAATTTGAAAGTATTTCCAATTTTTCCAAAAGTTCCATTATCTGTTTTCTTCGGTTTCTTGAGAAACTTCCGATTCTATTTCGAGTATCTTTTCCGATTCTTCTGGAGTTACGGTTTCTATTTTTTTTAGCTTTCTGCCTATTAGCGTGGTTCTTTTTTCGGCTTTTTCTATCTCGTTAGCCGCATCTTCCAATTTCTTTTTGGTTTTTGACAGGTAATCTCCGAATTTTACAAATTCCGTTTTTACCGCGGCCAGAATCTTCCATACCTCGTGAGATTTTTTTTCTATGGCGAGCGTCCTAAAACCCATCTGCAAACTATTTAGTATGGCGGTTATTGTAGTTGGGCCGGTTATTATTACGTTATAATCGGTTCTTATCCTTTCAAAAAGGCCAGGAATTCTTAAAACTTCCGCAAAAAGGCCCTCCACCGGCAAAAATAGTATGGCGAAGTCGGTTGTACTGGGTGGGTCTATGTATTTGTCCCTTATATCCCTGGCTTCGTTTTTTATTCTTGTTTCTAAAGATTTAACCGCTTCGATTAAAGCCTCGGAATCCGCTTTTTCTTGAGCGTTTAGTATCTTTTCATAATCTTCCCTTGGGTATTTGGAATCTATAGGCAAAAGTATGTGTTTGCCGTCTTCGTTTTTGGAAGGTATTTTTATCGCAAATTCGACTACGCTTGCCTTTTTTATGTTTGCGTTTTCTATGTACTGATCTTCGGTAAGAATATCTTCAAGTATTTTTTTTAGCTGAAGTTCTCCGAATATTCCTCTTTGTTTTACATTTGTTAAAACTCTTTTTAAATCTCCCACATCCGAGGCCAATCTGCTCATTTCTCCTATGCTTTTATATACGTTTTCCAATTGAGAGCTTACCGTTTTAAAAGATTCCCCGAGCCTTTTTTCCAGAGTCGTTTGAAGTTTTTCGTCCACGGTTTTTCTCATTTCTTCCAATTTTTTTTCGTTGTTATTCATTATCTCCTTTAGTTTGTCGTCTATCGTTTTGGTTAAGTGATTTAAATTGTCGGTAAAAGTCTTAAGGCTTTCCCTTTGATCTTCGGACGAGTTTTTTAGAACGGAAGAAATTTTCTCAAAACCCGAAGATATTACCGAATTTAAACTGGATATTCCTTCGTTTATGGCTTTTATGTTTTCCGCTCTGGTTCTGGATATTTCGTCCGATACCGCTTGAAAAGCCGTTTGAGTCAGGGTTTTGGATTCGGTTATTTTTTCGTTTATCTTTTTTATGTTTTCGAGCACTTCTTCTCCGCTATTTGTTTTCATTTTATTATTTTGGTATATAAGATATAGAGTTAAAAAAAGTATCAGAATCAAAATTATGGTGGATATCATATGGCCTCCGTATAACTTATTATATTCTATCATAAACTTGCGACACAATTTTGTCGGGGAAAATAATGTTTGTAATGTATATAAATGAGAAAAATTATATAAAATAATCATTGGAGGCTTTATGAAAAGTTTTTTATTTTTTATTTTTTATTTTCTTCTTTTTTCGGGCTTAGGTTTTTCCGGATCGGTTTATAAACTAAATCCCAATGCCAGGATAATAACCTTAGATATGAAAATGGTCTGTAACGGCGATAAATGCGTTATGCCTTTTTCCAAAGATTTCGATTTGAAAGAAGGCGATATTCTTGTTTCAACGGTCGGAGAGGGTTATATAAAAAAAATCGGCTCGGTTAAAAAAAACAAATACGAATACGAAATATTAACCGAACCGGCTACGATAGAAGAGGCTTTTGAGTCTTTGAAGTTCGATTTTAGAAACGAATTAAATCCAAAAGATGTCGTGAAATTCACAAAAGAAGTCGAAGGGGTCGAGATCTTAAATTCCAAAGCCGAAGCCAAAGAATTTTCGATTAAATTAAACGATGTGGTTATACACGATTTCGACAACAATCCGAAAACTACCGACGACAGAATAGTATTAAACGGTGTTTTGAATTTCGATTCGTATATGGACCTGGATATGGAAGTAGAAAATTCCGAACTTAAAGCTTTTTCTTTTAAAAATAGGCTTGTTCAAAAATCCGATTTCAAATTAAATATAAGCTCTCATGTAAATATACCGATATCTTTCGGCAAATCGATAAAACTTTGCGAATATAAAATGGCTCCCGTGGCGGTCGGTCCGGTTGTTTTTACCCCTATATTTTCGGTTATTTTGGGTATAACGCTTAGCGCCAAAGGGGAGGTGGCGATTAACGCGGGGCAAAAGCTGGACTATATCGGCGGGCTTGTTTATTCAAACGGGAAATGGAACGAAGTATCCGAGCTTAAAGATAAATCTTTTTTGGGAGGGGTTAGCTTTATCGGAGCGAAAACTTTTGTTAAGGCTTATATAGGTCCCAAGTTTTTAATTAACTTATACGATACCCTGGGACCTTATATAAACGGTTTCGCTTACGCCAAGATTAACGGCGATTTGCATATAAAACCAAACTCGTTTTTATGGGAGTTATACGGAGGTCTGGAAGCGAATGCCGGAGTAAATTTAAAGATTTTAAGTTATTTTCAGAAGGATTTCAATAAAAATTTGATAGATTATAGCGTACTTATAAAATCCGGCGTTTTTGAAAAAAATAACAAATCGATTTACGACATTGAAAACCGCGAAATAAACCTTCTTTCCCCGTCTATTATAAATAACTTTGAAAAAGGTTTTTAACTATGGCCCAGATGTTTCCTGATGTGGAGAAATTGGGTAAAATAACTTCGATAAACAAAAGCGAAATAGAGTTTTACGATCTTCTTAAAAATAGCGAGCATACATCGAATTGGAAGGTATTTTATTCCAAAATAATAAAGTTTAAATATAAAACTAGAGAGGTAGATTTTATTATTTTTATTCCAAACGAAGGAATAGTTCTTGTAGAGCTTAAGGCCAATAATCCCATAAGAATATCTCAGGACGAGTTTGTTTATAATTATCACGGAGTCGAAAAAGCTCAGGAAAATCCTTTCAGAAAAATAAAAAACACCGCCCATCAATTTAAAACCACTTTAAATTTGAGCGAGGAAGAAAAAAACAAAATATTCGTTTCTAGCATCGTAGTTTTCCCGAAATTAAAATTCGAATTCGATTTGTCCATCTGCGAGGACGAGCTTAATTATTTAAACTCCAAAGTAAAATATAAAGATATCCCTTTTTATATACTTACGAAATTTAAAGATAAAAAAAGAAAAGAAGAAAACAGAATAGGAGCCAACGCTTCCCACGAAGAAATAAATAAGATAATGGACAAGATATTTGAAAAATTCGTAAAAACCAAAGAAATAAAAATAGAAAGCGGAGACGAGTATCTTGAAGATATAGAGGATAACGCCAAAAGAAGCATGATTAATTGTTATCAATCCATATCCAATTTAAGAAGAGTTTTTATAGACGCTCCGTGTTCGGGGGGAAAAAGTTTTTTCGCTTTGCAACAGATAATAAACAAAAGATCGGACCCCAATTTCAAAATAGCTTATTTATGCAGGTCCAAACATCAGTTTGAAAAAATGAAATATTCGTTTCAAAAAACCGGCAATGTCGATATATCTACATACGATTTATTGTCCGCACTTCCAAAACAAAGATACGATTTCGTAATTATGGACGATTTTAGTTTCGATAAAAACGCAATTTCGAAAATAAACGATATTATCGACGGAGGAGTAAAAAACGGGAATCTATGGATTTTAACCGATACGGAAGATAAAAAAAACGAACTTCAATCTTTTCTTTCGGAATTTAACTTTAAAGATTTTTATGTTAAGTTTTCCTTAAACTTTAGAAATAATATAGCCGTTTCCGATTTCATAAACGAAATTATGGAAAAGGAAGTATATAGCGATAACCTTTTCGAATATTATAACGATATAAACTTCGTTTCTTATTCCGATTCCGGTTTCGAATCGAAATTCGAAGATGTGATTTTTTCTCTTTTAAATAAAGAAAAGTTCTTAAATCGAGACATAAAAATACTCAGTCTTAAAAAGGATATTAAAGAATCGGCGTTGTTCCCGGTCATTTCAAGAAAAAAATGGGCGAGGTCTTTAAAGGAATATTCCAGAGGATTTGATGACGGTTTGTCTTATTCTTTACTCGAAGATTTTATGGGACTTGATTCCAAAGCCGTTATACTCATAGACGCCGATAATACCGTTAGAGATTTGCAAACCGAGTTATATAAAGGAGCCTCGAGAGCCAGACAGAGACTTATTATTATGTTTAAAGAAAACACGGCGATGCTCGGAGGATATTTATGAGTTTTAAGCCGAAGATGGGAGGGGGAGATTTTGGACTTACCGATTTTTACGCCAAAAGAGTCAGAAAAGATTCGCTGGATGTTTTGGCACTTGCGTTAATCGACGAGATAAACGCTTTGTTGTCTCAAGTTTCTTTAAAAAAGAAAAAACTTTTTAAGTTAATATCTACGATTCAAAATTATAATATGACGGCCATGGGAAATGTCGCCGGTTTTGTGGGGGAGAAGGAACTTAAGGACGCTATAAAAAATATTGAATTTGAAATAAATAAAAGAAAAAAAATAAATATCAAAAACTTCATTTTGTTTAACAAAAACGAAGTTTCGGTTTTATTGAATCTTATAAGAGCCAAAATAAGAATAGTCGAAATAATCGCATGGAAGATTAAAAAGAAATCGCTCGCCGTTTATTTGAACAGATTGTCGGATATCGTTTTTTTGGTTTCCTTAGAGCGGTCTAAATAATAAAAGAGGATTATGAATACAAAACATCTCACAATAATGCTTACAGATATAAAAGGTTTTACTTCCAGAACTTCTTCTCTTTCAAGGTCCGAAACTATGGGCCTTCTGAAAAAGCATAAAGAACTGCTCTCTCCGTTTTTTGAGAAACACTCGGGGAGAATAGTTAAAACGATAGGAGACGCATTCCTTGTGGTATTTGAAAGCCCGACCGACGCGGTATTGTGCGGGGTTGAGATACAGGATATGCTTAAAAAATACAATGAAGACAAAGAACCTGCGAATAAAATAGAAATAAGAATAGCCATAAACTCCGGAGAGGTCAGCATATCCGACGACGGCGACGTATTTGGAGATGCGGTTAATATAACATCCAGACTTGAAAGTATAGCGGAAGTCGGACAGGTCTTTTTTACCGAAGCCGTTTATCTGGCGATGAATAAAAAAGAAGTGCCGTCTAGCGAGATAGGATATAGGCAGTTTAAGGGGGTTCCGGAAAAGATAAAAGTTTATAGGGTTCTTAAAGAAACCCCTATCGGTAACGGTTTGGCCGTAGTTGAAAATAATAAAGAAAGTTTAAGCGGACAAAAAATCGAAGGCGATTTAAACCTCGCCGGTTTGTCGAGTCGTTTTTGGGCTTTGTTTATGGATCTGATCATCTTCGGCATTTTAATCGGAATGCTTGGAATAAAATCGTGCAGATCCAACGCCAATTATTATCAAAAAAATGACGGAAAAGAATTTTCCAATGTAGGGAAAATCGATATATCGAGAGACGGAATAAACATAGTAGGCGAGAACGGCGAAGAGGTTAAGATATCCAGATCGGCTATAGATGTTATATCCTCCGATTCCAAGAAAAACCAAAAGATAAAAAGACGGCAGGATAAAGGTATTTCTATAGGTTTTTTGCTATGGGTTATTTATTGCGGATTCATGATATGGAGATTCGGAGCTACGCCGGGCAAGATGTTATTTAAAATAAAGGTTGTCGATTATGTCGACGGCGGAAATGTTAGCGCCGATAAAGCTTTCATAAGATCTTTTTTTTCGCTTGTGTCTTTGTTTTTCTTTCTGGGGTATCTCTGGGCTTTTAAGAATAAGGATAAAAGAACATGGCATGATTTAATAGCCGGAACAAAGGTTGTTTCGGTGAAATAACTACATCCTTTCCGGCGCAGAAACACCGATAAGTTCCAGCCCTTTCTTTATGCTTGATTTGATTCCTTTTAATATGAAGAGTCTGGCTTTCGTGGAGTTTTCGTTGGTTTCGTCTATTATTTTGTTTTTTTCGTAATATGAATGAAACTCGCCGGCAAGTTCAATAAGATAAGTGGTAATATGATGAGGAGATAGGTCTTTTACGCACTGGTTTAAAATTTTTTCAAACCAGAATATCTTTTTGATTACTTTTTTGTCATCCGGGGTCGGTTCGTAATCTCCGAAAGAGTTTATCTCCTCCGGATTAAAATTTTTGTTTTTTGAGTTTTCCATTATTGAGGAAATTCTCGCGTGAGCGTACTGGACGTAATAAAGAGGATTTTCGTTAGATTGTTTTTTCGCAAGTTCTATGTCGAATACGAGATGAGTGTTTGGGCTTCTGGTAGTAAAGAAGAATCTTACGGCGTCTTTGGATGTTTCCTCCACCAACCGCCTCAGAGTGTAAAAGGTTCCGGCTCTTTTTGACATCTTTAATATTTCGTCTCCTTTTTTAATGGAGACGAGTTGATGTATTAAAACTGTAAACTTTTTTTCGTCCAAACCTAACATTTTAATTCCGGCCTTCATTCTCGGTATATACCCGTGGTGGTCGGCTCCCCATATGTCTATTATCCACTCGAATCCTCTTTCGTATTTTGTCAGGTGATACGCAAGGTCGTTTAAAAAATATGTTTTAAGGCCGTTTGATTTTACCAGAACCCTTTCTTTATCTTCGGAGTTTTCCATTTTTAACCATTTCGCTCCGTCTTTTTCTTCCACGGCTTTTTTTTCGATTAGTTTTTCTAAAACGAGATCGGGAAGGTTCTTTTCGTGCAGTTCGGATTCGTAAAACCAGTTATCGAAATCCACCCCGAATAGTTTCATGTCTTCTTTTTGAGTTTTTATGATTTCGTTTACGGCAAATTTGGCAAAGTTTAAAATTTCGTTTTTTTCGGCCCATTCTTTCGCCTCAGTCGGAAGTTTTTTCGCTATTTCTATGAGATAATCTCCGTGATATCCTTCTTCGCAGACATCCTGGCCCAAGTATCTTGCCATAAGCGATTTCCCTAACATTTCTATTTGATTGCCGACGTTGTTTACGTAATATTCTTTGAAAACCGGATACCCCAATTCTTTCATTATGCTGGATAACGAATCTCCCATAGAGGCGGCGCTTGCCGAGGCCAAATGAAGAGGCCCGGTAGGATTTGCGGATACGAATTCTATTATGGTTTTTTTGCTTTTATTGTAATCTTTCGCGAAGATTTTTTCCCCGGAGTTTATTTCGTTTATGTAATCCCGGTATATTTTAGGGGGGAAGAATATGTTTATAAATCCGCTTGCCGTTTCGGTTTTAAATCCATGTTCCGAAAGGATATTCGATATTTTCGAATAAACCTCTTCAGGTTTTAATTTGTTTTTCTTGGATATTATTATGGCGAAATTGGTCGAAGCGTCAGCTTCTATGTGAGCGGGCGGCTGAGTTAAAGAAAAAAGATCGGCGTCTTTTGAAAAATCTTTTCTAAGGAGTTCTTTTATTTTAGATTCTATCTCGGAGGGAGTCATTTTGAACTTTTTTTCCTCTTCGTTTTTTGCGTTTTGGCTTTTTTCGGTTCTTTTTTTTCTTTTTTTATTTGCTTCTTTTCCCATTTTAATTTTTTGCAATCCGAATATATTTTATCCAGGGCGTAGAAATCTCTGGTATTTGAATCGAATATGTGAATTACCAACCCTCCGTAATCTAAGGCCTTCCAGTTTTGAGACAAAATCCCGTCTCTATGCAAAAGATATTCGTTCTTTTCTCTTTTAAATTTAGTAACGATTTCTTCTTCTATGGCTTTTAAATGCGGAGAAGACAGCGCGTTCATTATTAACGAGTAGTAATATAGACCCGTTTTGGATTCCACATCGTATATCGTTATGTTTTCGGCTTTTTTTGCGTCCGCCGTTCTTGCGGCTTCCGCCGCCAATTTGGAGTAATATTTTTTGTCTTTCATTTTTTTTCCTTTTATATTCCTGTTTTTTTCTGTTTTAGTTTCTTTAAAAGAAAATCCTCTTTGTTACGGGATGTTTTTTCTATCCCGTTAGAGGCTATAAAATATATTGTATTAAATATTGTAGTGAAATCGTTTATTTCGTTTCTAGTAAGCCTTTTGGGCGAGGCGAATAAAATGCTCGCCATAAGGGATTGTTTTACTTTTACCTGCATCAGGTATTTGTTATCGTCCAGCCATAAAGAATCTTTATAATCCGATATTTTTAAATCGAAATTATAGTTCTTGTTCAATTCTTTTATTTTTTCAAACTCTAGGTTAAATTGGTTGTAAAAATATCCTTCTATCCCCCACTCAGGAAAATACATCGATATTTCGTCTATTAACGAAGATAGAAATTCTTTTTCGTCGTTGTATTCCTCGGATAAGTGTTTGGATATGTCGTAGAGAAGAGTGAGTTCTTTGGATGTGTGAGCCAATCGGAGAGATAAAGTTTTTATTATCGTAGAAAATATCTTTACGGCTATTTCTTCGTCTCTTTTTATTATTTCGAAAAAATTTTCTCTTTTAATTTCGTAAACCTTTATGTCGGCTATGGCTCTCGCTCTTGCGGTTCTTCTGGTTTTTTCAAACATTGCTATCTCGCCCAGAAAATTCCCTTCGGATATTATGGCTATATCTTTAAATTCCGTTTTTTCTTTGTTTATGGCTTTTTCTATAATTACGTCGCCCTTATCTATTATATACAAAGAATCGGATTCTTCTCCTTCGTCGAATATTATCTCGCCTTCTTTATATGTTTTTTCAGAAAATAAGTCTTTTATTTTGGCGTCTTTTATCAAATCGTATATGTATGACATATTCCCTCCGTTTCGCTTTTACTAAGCGCCAACCCCGCCGGCTAAAAATCTTTTAAAGCTTTCTTTGTCCGTGGCTTTCGCTATGGCCTCGTTTAAGTCCACTATATTGTTTTTAACGAGCATGGCAAGGGCTCTGTCCATCGGTATCATTCCAAACTTCGCTCCGGTTTCTATGGCCCCGTATATAAGATGAGTTTTTCCTTCCCTTATTATGTTGCTTATCGCGGGCGTCATTATCATAACTTCTCTCGCCGCCACAAGCCCTTTGCCGTCTTTTCTGGGCAGAAGTATTTGGGATACCACCGCTCTTAAAGAAGAAGCCAATTGTATCCTTATCTGTTCCTGTTGGTGAGGGGGGAAAACATCTATTATTCTGTCTACGGTGGTAGCGGCGTCCTGGGTATGAAGAGTCGCAAAAGTCAAATGTCCGGTTTCGGCGGAAGTTAGGGTTAATTGTATGGTTTCCAAGTCTCTCATTTCTCCGACCAAAAGGACGTCCGGATCTTCTCTAAGCGCGGATTTTAAAGCGTTTGCGAAACTCTTTGTGTGCTGACCGACCTCTCGTTGTCTTATTACCGAGCTTTTGCTTTCATAAGTAAACTCGATCGGGTCTTCTATCGTTATTATGTGGCTTTTGTATTTTTCGTTTATAAGATTTATAAGACATGCGAGTGTCGTGGATTTTCCCGAGCCGGTCGGCCCGGTTACAAGAACAAGTCCTTTGGGCGCGTCGACTATCTCCGTTATCTCTTTGCTAAGCCCTATATCCTCAGGCCTGGGTATTTTGGACGGTATTATTCTCGCCACCGCTTCGACCCCGTTTTTGGATATGAAGACGTTAAGCCTGAATCTCGAAAGCCCTTTAATGGCAAAAGAGCAATCTAATTCCCAATTTTCTTCAAACTTCGCTTTTTGAGAGTCGGACAAAAGCCCGTATATTATCGCTTTTGTTTGTTCCGCGGTCAATACAAGATCGCTTGTTATCGGAACCATATCTCCTTTCAGTCTCATCATCGGCGGTTTGCCGGGAGTTATGTGTATGTCGCTTGCCCCCATATCAAGAGCCGTTTTGAATATTGTCATCAATTCCATTATTCCCCCTTGTAATCTTTAGATATTATTATTTTTACGTCTCCCAGCATAAAGTTTTTTTCTATGTATATTTCCTTGTTTTTTATTCCCAGTATTTCCATTATTTTTATGGCTTTTTCGTAGTTATCAAGGGTATTTGTTATTAACATCGTTTGAGAGTATGAGTTTGAGTTTTTCTGGTCTATTATGTCGATTTTTTCTTTTTTTAGTTTTTCAATCACTTTTTTCATCGTAGTTTTGTCGGATTTGGAGTTTATAAGCTCTACCGTTATTTGCAAGTTGGAGTTTTTTACAGCCGGTTCGGGGCTTTCTTCCGAGTTTATTAGTATTATATGCGAAGGATTTGTTCTCAAAAGCAATGATATGGCCGTAATTCTATCGCCGAAAGAAAGATTCGTTTTTATATGAGATAATGTCTTTATCAATTTGGGAAGAATGAACGGATTTTTCTTCCACCCAAATATCGCGTCGGTTAAGTATTTTGCGTATTCATTGGGAAAAATCTCAAAATAAAAAACTTCGTTTTTTATTTCTTTGGAAAAGTTTGAGTATATTTCCATTGCCTTTTGTTTTGCGCTTATACTTATGTTTTTATCTTTATTTGGTTTTTTTGACGTTTTTATTATAACGCTTCCGTCTTTTCTGTAGGATATTAAAGATTGCACCGGCGATAAGCACACGATATCTATTTGTTTTTCTTTTATCGTTAAATTTGTCAAAGGCTGATTGATGAAGTATAAACTTAAAGATATTATTAAAACGACCGCGGCTACGCTTATTATCCTTAGATTTTTTTCATTCATATAATTTTTGTTTTTTCATCTTAACAAAGTTTTCTTTAATTTTTTTTGCTTTTTCGTAAGCCTCATTTATATCTTTTTTAGCAAGCTCCTTTATTATACCGGCTTCTTTAAAATTTCTGTCCTCGGCCGCCATATCGGAGACATATATTATTTTATCTAATAATGACATGTTTCTGTCTCCGGTGGTATGTTTTTTGACGGCGGATAGTATTTCTTTGTCGGTTATATTAAATTTTGTTTTGGAATATGCCGCGGCGGACCATTGATGCAATATCTCCGGAAAATCTTTTATTACGCTCGATATTTTTTTTACTTTAATATCGGATTTTTTTATCAACTCTAATTGTTTTTCGAGTTTCATATCCTTTGTGGCGTCGTGAAGAAGAGATGCCAGAGCTGTTTTTGCCGTATCCGATTTGTATATCCGGGATAATTCCAAAGCCAATTTCGTTACGCATAGAGAGTGTTTAAATCTTTTTTTGGTTTGCAATTTTTTTATTTCTCGGATTATATTTGAAAAATAAAGGCCTTTCTTTAAAATATATTTTTTAATTTCTTTGTCTATCAAAGAATAATCTCCGCAAAAAAGCCGGTTTCTTATTTCGGTGGAGGATAAATTTTTAAATCTTCCTTTAAGGATTATGGCGTTTTCGACTATCGTTTTTTTTATTTCATGTCCTTCCCTTACCGCCACCGCGAATTTGAATATTCTTTTTATTTCTTCGTATCTTTTCCATTTTTCAAGCGAGTTGTAAGAGTCGCTTCCCAATAAAAAATAAAACTCCGATTTTTTATATTTGCGCTTTAAATATTTCGCCAGTTGATAAGTGTATGTTTTTTTGCCTCTTTTGTATTCGAAATCGTCTATGTAAGCCTTTATCTTATTTTTTTTAATAATAATTTTTAGCATTTCTTTCCTGTGAACATAATCTGCGCAATGTTCGTTTTTAAAAGGAGAAATATAAGTCGGCACTATAATTATTTTGTTCGGTTTTACGGTTTTTGCGGCTTTTTTAAGTATATTAGCGTGATATTTATGAGGCGGGTCGAAACTTCCGCCGAATACCAATATTTTTTCGTTTATCATAAATTTGTATAATTTAATTATATTAAATTTGCGGTTTGTAACGATATGAACAGAGAAAACGCGATAATATACCTTGTAGCCGCTCCAGACGTAAATAATACTTTCGACGAATTGAAAAATAGTTTCGGAGTGGAAAGGTCTATAAATATAAACAAAGACCTTTACATTAAAACCTATTCCAAAATTTCTTCTCATAAAAATTCAGTAGTTTTCATCGCATATTCAAAAACCAAAAAATTTTACGATTTAAGATGGATGAGCATGGACGAGCCCGGTTTTTTGGATACTACGGGCAAGAATTATTACGAATCGTTCATTTTAAACTCGGAGCTTGCTTTTAAAACCGGAGCTAAAAAGGTTTTATGGGTAAGTCATTTATGTCCTTTTGTAACCGAAGAAGATATCAATTTCGCTTTTTCGAATATCGGCGAAAAAAACATGGTTTTGGGGCCGGCAAAAAATAAGGGCATTTATCTTTTGGGTTTTACGAGAGAGAATCTGAAAATATTGGAAAACTTTTATCTGCTTAAAGAAAACTTAAAAGACGAGATTGTCGAGAAAATAAGGAAGAACAGAATTTCTTATATGGAGATGGAAGAAAAGTTCATAGTCAAGGACGACGAATCGCTTAAAGTTTGGGTGGAAAGCAAAGATTACATTTCGGATTTTAAAAAGCTCTCTCCTGATATCGGCGCAAATTTAAAAGAAGATAAACATAAAAAAAAGCATAAAGAAAAAGAAAACGCCGTTAACGGCAACAATAATAACCAGCAAAACGTTTCCAATTCTAACCCCGCCGTTTAGCGCGATTAAAAAAATATAAAGGGGGATACGTGAATAATATAATCGAAAAAATACTAAAACACACAAAGGGTCTGGATACCCATATAATACTAAATTCGAATAAAAACAGCCTTACAAGGTTCGGAGATAACGAGGTTTCGCAAAACGTATCCACATCCGATACGTACGCTTATGTAAGGATTATAAAAGATTCGAAAGCGGTAAAATTTGTATTAAACAAATTCGACGATAAATCCATAACGGAATCGATAAACTCGGCGAAAGAAAAATTAAAGTTCGTAAAAAAAGATTCCAATATCCCTTTCCCTACCAAAACTTCCGTAAAAATAGATAGCAAAAAATATTTCGACGAAAAAACGGATTCTCTTTCTCCCGAGGAAAGGGTTTTAAAAATTTCCAAGTTTCTTAAATTTTGTAAAAAAACCAAAAGAAACGCTTACGGAGTTATAAATAATACTTCGGGAGAGGTTATAATAGCCAATTCCTCCGGCCTTTTTCAAAAATTTGCGGCCACTCAAATAGATTACGACATCACGGTAAATAAAGACGGTTTTTACGGTAAAGCATCCGCCTCGTCTTTCAAAGACGATATAGATTACGACAGGGTAAACGAAATTGCTTTGAAGAAATCCGATATGGCTAAAAACCCGATAGATATAAAGCCGGGGAAATATACCGTAATAGCGGAACCTCTGGCGGTAAGCGGATTTTTGCCTTTTTTCGGATATATGGGTTTTAACGCTTTGGCCTACTACGAGAATAGAAGTTTCGCAAGCGGAAATATCGGCAAAAAAATTTTTAGCGAAAAATTGACGATAACCGAAAATCCTTACGACTTTCCTTTGGGAATAATGCCGTTCGATCTGGAGGGACAACCCAGAGAAAGGGTTATACTTATAGATAAGGGAGTTTTAAAAAACGTAGTTACTGATAAAAAAACATCTAAGCTTTGCAATCTAAAATATACCGGACATTCCTTATTCGAGCCCAACGGTTTCGGCGCCGTTCCGTCGGCGATGATAGTGGAGGCGGGAGAGAGAAGCATAGAAGATATAATAAAAGACACCGAGAGAGCGATACTCGTGACGGAATTTCATTATACAAACCCGTTAAAGCCCAAAACATTGGAAATAACAGGAATGACCAGAAACGGGACTTATATTGTAGAAAACGGGAAAATTAAAAGGGCGGTTAAGAACTTAAGATTTACTCAAAATATGGTCGAAGCTATGAATAATATAGAAGAGCTCAGCCTTGAAAGAGAGGCTTTTTCGGATTACGGCGGAGGTATTTTTACTCCGGCCTTTAAAATAAAGGAATTTAATTTTACATCCTCGACCGAGTTTTAAGGAGATAAATATGAAAGAATTTTTAAAGAAAGCGATAGAGATAATGGAAAGTAAAAAGATAGATTTCGGAGACATAAGGATAATAGACGAAAGATATCAAAACATAAACATAAAAAACTTCGATATCACCGATTTGAAAGACGATACTACTCTGGGTTTCGGAGTAAGAATTTTGGCTAACGGCGGTTGGGGTTTTGCTTCAAGCAACAATATGAATCTCAAGGAATTGGAAAAAACGGTTCTTTTAGCTCTGGATATAGCGAAAGCTTCCGCTAAGTTAAGAAACTCCAAAGTTAAGCTTGCTTACGAGCCTTCGTATAAAGACGTATGGAAAACTCCGGTATTGATAGACCCTTTCGATGTGAGCATAGATACCAAGATAGGTTTGCTTCTAAAAATAAACGAAACACTTTTGAAAAATAAAAAAGTAAAGATAGCAAACTCCAAAATGACTTTTGTAAAAACCCGCAAATATTACGCTTCCACCGAAGGTTCGGATATAGAGCAAATTTTTTATTACTCTGGAGCGGGATACTCCGCCACATCGATAGATAACGAGGTTCAAACGAGGTCTTACCCCGGCGGTCATGCTTATATGCTTTCGATGGGTTATGAGTATGTGGAAAGTTTAAATCTTCTTGAAAACGCGGAAAGGGTGGCGGAAGAGGCGGTTTCTCTTTTAACCGCCCCAAACTGTCCTTGCGACGAAAGGGATCTTATAATATACGGAGACCAGTTGGCGCTTCAAATCCACGAATCCACGGGACATGCAAGCGAACTGGACAGAGTTTTGGGTTATGAGGAATCTTATGCGGGATCGAGCTTTTTGACGACGGAAAAATTGGGGAAATTCAGATACGGAAGCGAATTAGTTAATCTTGTCGCGGATACCACGCTCCCGGGCGGTCTTGCCACTTGCGGTTACGACGACGACGGAGTCAGAGCTCAAAGATGGCATATAGTAAAAAACGGTATACTAAACGGTTATATGACTAACAGAGAATTCGCTTCGGCTATAGGCCATAAAAGGAGCATGGGATCAAACAGAGCCGATTCGTATAAAAGCATACCCATAATAAGAATAACCAATTTAAGTTTAATGCCCGGGGATTGGGAGTATGAGGATATTGTAAAAAGCACAAAAAAAGGGATAATAATGGAAAACAACAAATCCTGGAGCATAGATCAGAAAAGGTTGAATTTCCAATTCGGTTGCGAGATAGGCTGGCTCATAGAAAACGGTAAGATTACGAAGATGGTAAAAAACCCGGTTTATCAGGGAATAACTCCGGTTTTCTGGGGAAATTGCGACGCCATAGCAAACGAAAAATATTGGAAGTTATACGGGGTTTCAAACTGCGGTAAAGGGCAGCCTACTCAGATATTCAGAATGAGTCACGCCTCAAGCCCGGCGAGATTTAAAAAAGTAAAAGTATTTTCAAGATAATATAAATCTTTGAAATGAATAAAAATAAAACAAATAAAGAATGGTTTAAATCTTTTTTTAAAAAAGATTTTTATAATTTCGATTTTATTCCCAAAAAAAGAACTCAAGAAGAGGTTGATTTTATAATAAAAGCTTCGGGGATAAAAAAAGGGGACAAAATTTTAGATATACCTTGCGGAGCGGCAAGACATTCATTAGAACTTGCTAAAAAAGGATTTGACGTCACGGCTGTGGATTATTCTAAAGAATATCTGGAGGATGCCGTTAAAAAAGCCAAAAAAACGGGGTTAAAAAACATAACTTTTGTAAAGAAAGACATGAGAAAGATAGATTTTAAAGAGGAATTCGACCTTGCAATTAATATGTTTACTTCATTTGGATACTTCGACGATAAAGATAATTATTTGTTTTTAAAAAAGATTTATAAATCTTTAAAAAAAGGTGGAGTTTTTATAATAGATATTAAAAACGGAGTTTTTAGAAAGAATAATTTAAGCGAAAAAAATTGGGATATAATAGGAGATGCCATAGAACTTCAAGAGTTTGTATGGTTAAATAAAACTACGCTTAAAAATATATGGCATAAAATAGAAAACGGCGAGATGAAAACCAGAGTTTTTTATTTAAAAGTTTACGATAAAAAATCGCTTAATAAAATTCTTAAAAAAGCCGGGTTTAAAGTTAAAAAAATATACGGCGATTTCGATTTTTCTCTGCTTAAAAAAAATTCAAAGCGAATAATAGCCGTTTGCAAAAAATAAATCGGTATAATATTATATATGATAAACTCTCTATATTTGAAAAAATATTTTTATGTTTTTTTGTTTATTAATTTTATCTTTTTTTTAGAGTTTAAACATAAAAAGATATTTGCCGAAGACGGGATTAAAGATAAAAAATTTAAAAAAGAATCCAATTTTAAAGAAGCTATGTTTTACGAAAAACTTAAAGATAAAAAGGTTAAATGCAATCTTTGTCCTCGAGGATGCGTTTTAAAAGACGGAGAGATCGGTTTTTGCAGGGTTAGACAAAACATGGAAGGAATGCTTTATTCTTTAAATTACTCGAAAGTAGCTGCCATAAATATAGACCCGATAGAAAAAAAACCGTTTTTCCATTTTCTTCCGGGCACAAAGGCTTTTTCCGTTGCTTGCGCGGGGTGCAATTTGAGATGCAAATACTGTCAGAACTGGGATATATCCCAGAGGGGGGCGTCGGATAGTATAGATAGATTCTTGTCTCCGAAAGAACTGGTAGATGCGGCTTTAAAATCCGGGGCTAAAAGCATAGCCTATACTTACTCAGAACCTACTGTTTTTTACGAATACGTAATAGACTCGGCTAAACTTGCCAGAGAAAAAGGATTGAAAAACGTAGTAGTCACTTCCGGATTTATAAACCCCGAACCGCTTAAAGAGCTTATAAAATATGTGGATGCCTTTAAAATAGATTTAAAAGGATTTAACGAGGGGTTTTATCTGAAATATACCTCCGGCGGACTTAAGCCGGTTCTTGAGTCTTTAAAAGTTATAAAAAATTCCAAAAGACATATTGAAATAGTAAATCTCGTTATTCCCGGAGCAAACGACAGCGAAGAAGATATAAGAAGTGTTTCAAAGTGGATAAAAGAAAATTTGGGTCCCGAGATACCCGTGCATTTTACAAGATTTTATCCTAACTATCTGATGACTCAAACCCCGCCCACATCCAAAAATACTCTTATAGTCGCGAGAAAAATAGCTATGGATGAAGGGTTAAAATATGTTTATACTGGAAATATAGATAATCCCGAAGGAGAAACGACATACTGCCCCGGCAATAAAATAGCGATAGAAAGACGCGGATTTTTTTTATTAAAAAATAATTTAAACAAAGGAAAATGCCCTGACGGTACGAAAATATACGGGGTTTTCGAATAAATAATGAAAGAAGATCTTGAAATAATAAAAAGAGTGTTATCTGGCGAGAAGGAAGCTTTTTCCGAAATTTTTTTAAAACACTACGATTTTATATTCAAGTCCGTAATGAAATATATTTCCATAGAAGATAAAGCCAAAGACATAACTCAGGATGTTTTTATAAAAGCGTATGAGAAATTGGAAACTTTTAAAAACGACTCCAAACTATCCTCATGGCTTTATTCAATAGCTTATAATCTTTCGATTAATTATATAACGAGAGAAAAAGATAGATTTGTAGAGCTAAACGATAGCGATTTTTTCGCCTCAAACGAAACTCAAGACGATATATACGATAAAGAAATGATAAAAGAACTCTCGGATGCTTTAGAAGAACTTCCGGCTCATTACAGGATAATAATAAAACTATATTATTTCGACGAAAAATCTTACGAAGAAATATCCGAAATATTGAATATTCCGATAAATACTGTAAAGACTCAACTGTTCAGGGCGAAAGATAAGATAAAAAAATATTTTGAAGACGAGTGAAACATTTTTGAGGTTTTTGTGTCTTATATAATGAAAGGATAAAAACTTTCGATATATAAGGAGGTAAGTTATGATAAGAAGGCTTATAGAACTTATGGTTCTATTGATACTCGTACTGGGGTTTGTTTATTTGCTGTCGGTATTAAATTCTGCAAACCCGGATATAGCGGCCAAAACTATAGAGGTAATTAAATGGGGAGTAATAATAGTTTTCGGCTTTTTGACTATTATAGTGATCGGAGTGGTGTTGATAGCGGTAGTCGCCATAATATTCGGAGTTTCCTGGCTTAAAAAAGAAAAGTTTCTTAACATATCGGATATTATTTCTTCAAAAGCTAAAGACTTCGATATGAAAAACTATCAGAGGAGAAAACTGAATATCGATATTTCCGATTATAAAGACGATATCTTCGAGGTAAAGTCCGCAATAGGCGGAGTAAAGATAGAAGGAACGGATGATAAAAAAGCGACAATAGAAGCCGAGATATACGAAAAAGAGGAAGGGGAAACCGAGCTTTATATCGAAAACGGAGTTTTAAGCCTGAAGACCGCAAGCGGAAACAAATCCAAGATAGGAGAGGTTTCGGCTAAAATTCCGAATAACTTAAAAGAAATTACCGCCGTATCGACGAACGGAGATATAGAAATATCTCATATGAAATCCAAAGAGATTACGATAAAAAACGTAAGCGGCGATATAAAACTATCCGATTGTTATTCTGACGAGGCCACCGTTAAATCGGTTAACTCCGACATAATAATCTCGGGCGGAGAGCATAAAGAGGTTTATGTTAAAAATATAAACGGAGATGTTTTGTTGGAAAACTCAAAGATTGAAGAGGCGAGCGTTAAGACCGTTAACGGAAACATTAAAAAACAAAACTCCGAAATAAAAAAGCAAAACTTCAAAGTGTTAAGAGGGAACATATATTAAAAACGTGTAAAATTGCCGTTCAATATATTAGAGGGTATTGGAAAATAAAAGCAAACTTACCAATACCCTCTAATAATTTTAGATTCTTTTATATTTTGAAAATAAAAAGTAATAATTAAAGGCTGTTATTTAGATAATTATTATTCGCAAATTTTTGTACATTTGCATTTTTCTTTTTCACAGTCGATCCATTTCTTGCATTTATAATTGATACATTCACCTGTGTAATAATCGTAATCGGTGCATTCTTCTTCTTCACAACATTTTGTTTTATATGTTTCACACTCATATTCGCAACATGAGGTATCTATATTTTTTTGTTTTTCCGGTAGTTTGGATTGGGAAATATTTATTTTAAATCCGATTTTATTATATTCTGAAGATGGGGGACATCCGGATACTTCAAGTTTTTTTTCAAGAACCATTTGTTTGCATGCGTAGTCTGTTGCCATTCCTTTAAAATAACTCGAAGGAGCCAATTTTATAAATTTTTCGAGGTTTTCAATTGCTTTATTAGATTCCGGAGTGTTTTTGTATAGTTGAAATAGTTCATACCATACATAAGGATTTTCCGGTTTTAGCTCAGAAGATTTTTTAAGATTTGTTAGGGCTTTGGAAAAATCCCCTTTATTTGAATATAATCTCCCGAGTGTATAGTAATATTTAGATTCCTTTGGATTCTTTTCTATAGCTTTTGAAATATTAAAAATAGCGTTATCTAAATCTCCAATCATTTCATTAATTAGTGTCGCTTTAAAGAGATCTTCTTCGCTTTCTATTTTATTTTGTTTTAAATATTTTTCTGCGGATTTATAAATTTCTGTTGAAATTTTATCCATATCGCCTTTGTAAATCTTAATTAATGTATATGATTGCAAAGGGGTTAGATCTAACATTTTAATTATCTCCTGCCATTGATTGACATCGTTTTTAGTTTGAGAATTTAATGTATATGAAAATAAGAAAAAAACAACGTAGAAAAGCCTTTTCATTTTTCCTCCCAATTCTTAATTAAATTATAAAAAAAATAATTTTTCGTGTCAATTTAACTCCGTAGGTGGGTTATGTATAATAAAGTGTGTAAAAATATGATAGTAGTAAGATATAAGGGAAGTAAGGGATAAAAACAAAATCCCCCTTTCCCTTAAATTCGGGGAATAACCCCAAAACTTAAAAGAAAGG